>Ga0206125_10001693_pt1 | contig 25078 bp, 25 predicted proteins | sample Helgoland_Spring_4_FD_148598 | JGI IMG/M metagenome (GOLD analysis project Ga0206125, IMG submission 148598) | Pelagic subsurface seawater microbial communities from Kabeltonne, Helgoland, North Sea - Helgoland_Spring_Bloom_20160331_1 | ecosystem: Environmental > Aquatic > Marine > Epipelagic ... | reverse complement strand
AAGATATTTTACGTTCTTTTAAATTGGATGTTCGAATCATTGGTGATGAGTATAAAGAGAAAAACTATACAGGTAGAACGTATTGTGAAGAAAAAGGAATAGAGATCTATTACAACTCTAGAGATCACAGATTCTCTTCGAGTGGATTAAGAAAACAAGTAAAATCAGTTGAAAATAAATAAGAAATGAATATAACAGTTATAGGATCAGGATATGTTGGGCTCGTCTCAGGAACGTGTTTTGCAGAGATGGGAAACAGGGTTACTTGCGTAGATATAGACCCCGTTAAGATTGAAAAATTAAATAAAGGGATCATTCCTATTTTTGAGCCTGGTCTAGAGACTTTGATTTCAAAAAATGTAAAAAACAACAATCTGTTGTTTAAAACAGATTTATCAGAAGCTTTGCAAAATTCTGAAATCGCATTTATAGCCGTTGGAACTCCTATGGGAGATGATGGTTCAGCAGATTTACAATATGTACTAGCTGTAGCCAAGTCTATAGGTAAGTCGATGCAAAAAAGATTGATTGTGGTTGATAAATCTACAGTTCCTATTGGGACTGCGGATAAGGTAAAGGCGACGATTCAAAAAGAACTTGATATACGGAATTCTGATTTAGAGTTTGATGTGGTTTCTAATCCAGAATTTTTAAAAGAAGGAGCAGCGATAGATGATTTTATGAAGCCCGATAGAGTTGTTGTTGGAGCAGATTCTGAGTTTGCTTTTAAAAAAATGAAGGAATTATACTCTTCTTTTTTTAGATCTCATGACCGTTTTATCACTATGGATATTCGCTCGGCTGAAATGACAAAATATGCTGCCAATGCAATGCTAGCCACCAAAATATCTTTTATGAATGAAATAGCCAATATCTGTGAAAAGGTAGGGGCAGATGCCAACCAGGTTAGAATCGGAATTGGTTCAGATCAGCGCATAGGATATAGTTTTATTTATCCAGGAGTTGGCTATGGAGGGTCTTGTTTCCCCAAAGATGTAAAAGCCCTAACTAAAATAGCCGAAGAAAACGGCTACACTGCAGAGTTGATTACGGCCGTTGAACAGGTGAATGATGCTCAAAAATTAGTAATCGCTCAAAAAATTGTAACCCGTTTTGGAGAGGATCTTACAGGTTTTACTTTTGGAATTTGGGGATTGGCCTTTAAGCCAGGGACTGATGACATGCGAGAAGCTCCCTCTATTTATGTAATAAAGGAATTAGTGAGTAGAGGGGCTAAAATAAAAGCCTATGATCCAAAGGCGATTGATGAAGCAAAAGAACATTACTTAAAAGGAGTGAAAAATATAGAATATTTTGAATTTAAAGAGGATGTTTTAAAAGACTCGGATGCACTGGTGTTACTCACTGATTGGAAAGAGTTTCGTATACCAGATTTTGAAGAGATTAAAACACAATTGAAAACACCTATTATTTTTGATGGACGTAATCAATACAATACATTTAATTTAGAAGATATGGGAATTGAATATTATCAAATAGGAAAAATATGAAAGATAAAATTGCTATTATAGGTCAAGGTTACGTTGGCTTACCTTTGGCTATAGAATTTGGGAAAAAGTATTTAACAATAGGATTTGATATCAATGCTGAGAGAATTGATGAATTAAAAAAAGGAATTGATCACACCAATGAAGCTACATCTAAGCAATTAAGAAGTGCAAAACAGCTTACTTTTAGTGCAGAAATAAATGACATCAAAGAGTGCAATATATATATAGTAACAGTTCCTACGCCTATAGATGAATTTAAAACTCCAGATTTAAACCCACTAAGAGGTGCTTCTAAAATGCTTGGGGAGATTCTAAAAAAAGGAGATATTGTCATCTACGAGAGTACTGTATATCCAGGATGTACAGAAGAGTTTTGTGTACCTTTATTAGAGCAAGCAAGTGGTTTAATTTTTAACACAGACTTTTACTGTGGTTATTCACCGGAGAGAATTGTTCCTGGAGATAAAATCAATACTTTAACTACCATTAAAAAAGTAACATCAGGATCAACTCCTGAGATTGCTGATTTTGTAGACGATTTATACAGTTCAATTATTACTGCAGGTACTTTTAAGGCCGCAAGTATGAAAGTTGCGGAAGCTAGTAAGGCTATTGAAAACGCACAGCGTGATGTTAATATTTCATTTGTAAATGAATTAGCCTTAATATTTGACAGAGTGGGAATTGATACACAAGATGTTCTTGACGCCGCAGGAACTAAGTGGAATTTTCTAAAATATAAACCAGGACTTGTTGGAGGACATTGTATAAGCGTAGATCCCTATTATCTAGCTTATAAAGCAGAAAATCTTGGTTATCACCCAGAAGTAATATTGAGTGGAAGACGTGTAAATGATAATATGAGTGGCTTTGTAGCAAATAAAATGATTAAAATGCTTATAAAAGCTGGTAAACAAATAATGGGCTCTAAAATTTTAATACTTGGAATTACCTTTAAAGAAAATTGTCCAGATATACGAAATTCAAAAGTAGCAGATGTGCATAATGAGTTAAAGGAATTTGGATTAGATGTTGATGTTTATGATTATGAAGCCAATCCTATTGAAGTTAATCAAGAATATGGAATTAATCTCATAAATAAAATTATAGAAAAGTATGATGGAATTTTATTGGCGGTATCTCACGCCAAATTTTCAAGGATAAATATTGATTCATTAAAGAAAGATTCTAAAAGTATTGTTTACGATTTAAAAGGATTTCTTCCAAGAAATCAAGTTGATTCAAGATTATAAAATAGATGAAAAATATACAAATGGTTGATCTTAAAGGCCAATACAACAAGATTAAAAATCAAATTGATACTGCAGTGATTCAAACGATAGAATCTACGAGTTTTATAAATGGTCCAATTATTAAAGAATTTACAAGTTCATTAGAAAAATATTTAGATGTAAAGCATGTAGTTCCTTGTGCAAATGGTACTGATGCTCTTCAAATAGCACTCATGGCCCTATCTTTAAAGCCTGGTGATGAGGTTATTTGTCCGTCTTTTACTTATGTTGCAACTGCGGAAGTTATTTCTCTTTTGGGATTAACCCCTGTAATGACGGATGTAGATCCAGATACTTTTAATATAACTGCTGATTTAATTAGGCCTCACATAACTAGTAAAACAAAAGCAATAGTACCTGTTCACCTATATGGGCAATCCTCAGATATGGAAGGTATTATGGATTTAGCGAAGGAGTTTGGTTTGTATGTAATTGAAGACAACGCTCAAGCAATAGGCGCTAAATATACTTTTAGTGATGGTACTGTAAAAAGTACAGGTACTATTGGTCATATAGGTACAACTTCTTTTTTTCCATCGAAGAACCTAGGATGCTATGGTGATGGAGGTGCAATGTTCACAAATGATGAAGAAATTGCTAAAAATCTTCAAATGATAGCAAATCATGGTCAAGAGGTGAAGTATTATCATAAAGTTACAGGTTGTAACTCTAGATTAGATTCAATTCAAGCTGCAATTTTAAATATTAAATTAAATCATTTGGATAGTTATTCTGTTTCAAGAAATATAATGGCTAAGAAGTATGATGAAAATTTCTCAAAAATTCCAGAATTATCGATACCAAAAAGACAATACAATTCAACTCATGTATTTCACCAATATACATTAAAGATTGTACCTGAATTAAGAAATTCTCTGATTGATTTTTTAAAGGAAAATAATATCCCTGTGATGATTTATTATCCGGTTCCACTATATAAACAAGAAGCATTTAGCAGCTATGTAAATAGTGATTTTAAGATAGAAAATGTAGAACGATTGTGTAATACCGTTTTTTCACTACCTATTCACACTGAAATTGAAAATTCACATCAAGATTTCATAATTGAAAAAATAAAATACTTTATTAATAATGCTTAAATTAAGTAAAAGGCACCTTGCAAAAAGCGGAGATTTAATTCAAAAAATTAAATTCTTTAATTTAGGTAATATTAAAGAGGTGAGAGTGTATAATTGTAAAGATTATGGTCTTTCATTTTAATTATATTAAAATTTTTCTAATAAAAAATTAACAAATGATAATATTTGCATATAATTTTAAACACAATAAAACTAATGATATCATCCTAGAATGTGTCAAAAATAATATAAGAATAGAATTCATCATAGCTCAAAATAAAAAGAAGTTAAAAATAGCTAAACTTCCTTTCATTCATAGTAAATCAGAACCAGCCAAGATACATCCAAGAGAATTAGCCAATAAGTTAAATATATCGTATGTTGTTCAGGATCATAACTCTAATGATACTTTAAAACTATTGGACAAGGTTAAACCTAAACTTGGAATGGTTGCTGGAGCTAGAATTATATCAGGAAGAATAATTGATAAATTTTCTATAGGTATTATAAATTTTCATCCTGGAAATCTTCCTGAAATAAGAGGTCTTTACTCTATACCTCGAGCTATAAAAAAAGGAGTCAAAATAAAAGTAACTTCACATCTTATAGATTCTAAAATTGACGCAGGTAAATTAATTGAAAAAAAAGAAGTGAAAGTATTAAAAAATGATACAATATTTGATATATCAAAAAAATCGTATTTAACAGAAATTAGCTTAGTAAAAAGTTCTGTAAAAAAAGCTTTAGATAAAAGTTTTACTGAATTAGATATAAGTTCCTCTACATATGATTATAAAATTCCGTTTGAATCATTTAAGCAATTTGAAGAGTGTTTTAAATTATATAAAGAAAAATTAAAATGAAGATACTTGTTACGGGCGCAGCTGGATTTATTGGATTTCATACTTGTTTAAAATTAGTCAATTTAGGACATGAAGTTTTTGGTATTGATAACATCAATGATTACTATAACCCTAAGTTAAAATTTGATCGCTTAAACGAGTTGGGAATTAATAAAGCTGAATCTCAAATCTTTAAAAATGAAACTCAAAGTGCTAAATTTAAATCTTTAAGATTTTCTAGGATTGATCTAGTTGATGATGAAAGTATAGATAATTTATTTGAACAAGAACATTTTGAAATAGTCTGCAATCTAGCGGCTCAGGCTGGAGTTAGATATAGTATAGAAAATCCAAAATCATATATCGATAGTAATATCTCAGGGTTTTTAAATATTCTTGAAGGGTGTAGAAACTATAAAGTGAAGCATTTGGTATATGCCAGTAGTTCTAGCGTATATGGTGAGAATAAAAAAGTACCTTTTGAAACTACAGACAATGTAGATTATCCAATTAGCCTATACGCCGCAACAAAAAAGAGTAATGAGCTAATGGCACATACATATGGTCATTTATATGATTTTAAAACTACAGGGTTACGTTTTTTTACAGTATATGGACCCTGGGGGAGACCAGACATGGCTTATTATTTATTTACTGAAGCTATTTCAAATGAAAAACCTATTAAGTTATTTAACAATGGTCAAATGGAACGTGATTTTACTTATATTGATGATATAGTAAATGGAGTGACTAAAATCATTGAAAAAAACATTAAAGATAGAGAGCACTATAAAATATACAACATTGGAAATAACAAAATTGAAAGTCTAAAATTCTTTATATCCACTATTGAGAAAGCTATCGGTAAAAAAGCAATTAAAGAAATGCATACTATACAACAAGGAGATGTTACCAAAACATTTGCAAATGTTTCTGAATTAATAAAAGATTATGATTATTCTCCAAGTACAAATATTGAATCAGGAATTCAAAGTTTTGTAAATTGGTATAAGTCATATAAACAATAAAAACAAAAAGTTATTTTGATTTCAAAAACTACAAAAATATATATTGCCGGTCATAGAGGAATGGTAGGATCAGCGATTTGGAGAGCTCTAACATCAAAAGGCTATACAAATCTAATAGGCAAAACCAGCAAAGAATTAAATTTAACAAATCAGCAGTCTGTTTTAGATTTTTATAAAAAAGAACACCCTAAAATTGTTATTGATGCTGCAGCAAAAGTTGGAGGCATTCTTGCAAATAATGATTTTCCATATCCATTTTTAATGGAGAATATGCAAATCCAAAATAATTTAATAGATGGTGCGCACAAAGCAGGAATTGAAAAATTTATCTTTTTAGGGAGTTCTTGTATCTATCCAAAGTTTGCTTCTCAGCCTTTAAAAGAAGAATATCTGTTGACAGGTTCTTTAGAGCCTACTAATGAATGGTATGCCATTGCGAAAATCACAGGTGTGAAAACTTGTCAAGCTATTCGTAAACAATATAACAAAGACTACGTAAGCTTAATGCCTACCAACCTGTATGGGTATTTTGATAATTTTGACTTACAATCCTCACATGTATTGCCTGCGATGCTGCGCAAATTTCATGAGGCAAAAATAAATAGTCACTCAGATGTAACACTCTGGGGAAGTGGAACTCCTATGCGAGAGTTTTTGTTTGTAGATGATATGGCAGAGGCAGTAGTCTTTGCTGTAGAAAATAACTTACCAGAACATCTGTATAATGTGGGCTCTGGAAAAGATATTACTATTAAAGAATTGGCAGAGACTATACAAAAAGTAACTGGACATCAAGGTAAAATTATTTGGGATGCTAGTAAACCAGATGGTACTCCAAGAAAACTTATGGATGTTTCCAAAATGAAAGAAATGGGTTGGAATTACACTACAGAATTAGAAATAGGAATTCAAAAAACTTATCTGTGGTTTATAGAAAATATAGAAAATATTAAAGAAATTAAATTATAAAAATGAAAGTTGCATTAATTACTGGAATCACAGGCCAAGATGGTTCTTATTTAGCAGAATTATTATTGGAGAAAGGGTACAAAGTTCATGGAATCAAAAGAAGAGCATCTTCTTTAAATACTGATCGCATCGATCACCTATATCAAGATCCCCACATTTCAGAACCAAGATTAATCTTACATTATGGAGATCTAACAGATTCTATGAATCTCACCAGAATTATAGAAGAATGCCAGCCAGATGAAATTTATAATTTAGGAGCAATGTCACATGTAAAGGTGTCTTTTGATACCGCAGAGTATGTTGGAAACGTAGACGGTTTGGGTACTTTACGTATTTTAGAAGCTGTTCGATTATTAGGTTTAGAAAAGAAAACGAAGATTTACCAAGCTTCTACCTCTGAATTATATGGAGGAATGCCAGAGAATAAAAATGCTAGAGGTTTTTATGATGAATCTTCTCCGTTTTATCCTCGCTCACCATATGGAGTTGCAAAAATATATGGTTTTTGGATCACCAAAAACTATAGAGAAGCATACAATATGTTTGCTTGTAATGGAATATTATTTAATCATGAATCTCCAAGAAGAGGAGAAACATTTGTAACCCGTAAAATTACAAGAGCAACTGCTAGAATTGCTTTAGGATTACAGGAAAAAATCTATTTAGGAAATTTAGATGCTAAAAGGGATTGGGGTCATGCCAAAGATTATGTTCGTATGATGTGGATGATTCTGCAAGCAGAAGCGCCTGAAGATTGGGTTATTGCAACAGGAAAAACAACTACAGTTAGAGATTTTGTTCGACTAGCTTTTATGGAGTTAGGTATTGAACTAAAGTTTAAAGGCGAGGGTATTAATGAGAAAGCAACAGTTTTAAAATGTAATAGTCCTGATTTTCAGCTAGAAATTGGAAAAGAAGTACTTAGTATTGATCCTTCATATTTCAGACCAACTGAAGTAAATTTGTTGATTGGAGACCCTACGAAGGCGAAAGAAAAGTTAGGTTGGGTGCCAGAACATGATTTAAAGTCATTAGTAAAAGACATGATGCAATCTGATATTAAATTGATGAAAAAAGCTCTTTATTTAAAACAGGCAGGGTATTAATTTATTTTAAGTAAAACATCAAATATAATGTCAAAAGTTAGTGTTTGCCTTACAACATATAATCGTAAAAATAATGTACTTTTTGCTATTGAAAATATTTTAAATCAAACTTATAAAAACATCCAATTAATTATTGTTGATGATTGCTCAATCGATGGTTCTCAAAAAATAATATCAGAAAAAATTAAAGAAATTGATCAGATAGAAGTACTATTTATTAGAAACACAGTGAATAAAGGATTAGCATCTTCAAGAAACATAGCAATTAATTCTAGCACTGGGAAATTTTTTACTTTTTGTGATGATGATGATAGTTGGGCAAGTAATTTTATTCAAGAATTTGTTGAAATTTCTGAAAAATATAATGAAGACTGGTGTTTTACATGTTGTAATTCATATTTAAAAAATAATAAGTTAAAGTTCAGATTAAGTAATTACAGTGATACCATAAAAAATTTAATTTACAAAGGTTTTACCCCTCCTGTAGCATCTCAGTTTTATTTTGTTAGTTCTTTAAAAAAAGTAAATGGTTATAATGAAAAAATAAAAAGTGGGGTAGACCACGATTTATGGATTAGATTATCATCTATTGGAATGAAAGTGCTAAATATTGGCCTAACCTTGTCCTATCCAAATATTAAGAATGATAATGGTAGAATGACTAAAAATAAATTTAAAAGAATTAATGGCATAAATAATGCATTGCATGAGTGGCGTCCTCAAATATCAGAATTATATGGTGAGGATTTTTATTGCTTTTTTAAAATGAATTATCAATTTTATTTACATAAAACTTTTTTTGTTCAAGCAGCTAAAAAATTTGACTTTTCAACTGCTTTCATAAGCTTATCAAAGCTAAAGTTGTATTTTATTTTTCTACATATAATTAAACTAGTTAAAAAAAAGATATATCCTAAAAAACTATATCCTAATTTTTTTACATACTATAAAAATCCAAATGAACAATTCAATAAACATTAATAGATTTTCAATTTTTAACATCTGTTTTGTTCTGTTTTTATCATTAGGAATTCCTGCTCTGATTTTAATAAAAGAACCTGGTTTTAATCCATTATCCTTTTCAGAGTTAACTATCTTTATTTTAATACTTTTTTATTATATAGCTACACTCAAAAAAAAGATTGGAGGAAGATTAATATTATTCTCAATATCATCACTTGTTTTAACTACATATTTAATATGTCAAGTTTTTATTAATCCAAGCTTAAGTCTAGTAGTGTCATTTTTAACACACTTTAAATACTTATTAATTGTTTACCCAATTATTAAGATTGTTTCTAAACGTAATGAAATCAAATTATTAAAATTACTAGTCCTCGTGGCTTTTATATCTCAACTACCTGCGTTTTATGCATTAGCTCAAAATACAAGTGCTTTAACTTCATTATATGGAGTTGGAGGGTTTAAACGGACTATGTCTGTTTTTCCTAATCCTAATATGTTTGGAATGTATTTAGTGGTCATTTCATTGATATGTTTATACTTATTAAACATAATAAAAATTAAGTGGCGGAAGTATTTGTTTTTTATTTTATGTATATCAAATATTCTATTAGTTCTTACATTTTCTAGGAGAGCTTGGGGTTTGTACATACTATCTTTGTTTATTTACATAATTTTTAGCAAGACAAATAGAAAAAAAATAAAAATTCTATTAATTTTTATAATGGCAGGATTATTTAGTTTAGCCATTGATTTACAAACTATAATTATTAGATTTTTTACGATTTTTGATTCTAGCTATGCAAGTAATAGCATTAGAGAGGATCAATTCATAGATCTCTATAAATTAACAGAAAACACATTTACCTTTATAGGAGGTTATGGACCAGGGCTTATTGGTCCCGCATCTTTTTTTTCATCTTTTCCATTCAACACCCAAATAGATAATTATATGTTGTTGTTATTATTAGAATACGGGTTTATAGGTTTATTTATCTATTGCATGCTTTATTCTATTACACTTTATTATGGGCTTAAAAGTATGAAACACCTAAAAGGAAATGATTATAATAAAAATTTAATCTATATTATAATAATAAGCTCATTGTTTGCTGCAGGATTTGTTGGTACTACTCCGATTACATTTCCTTTAAATGTATTTTACTGGATATTTATAGGCTTAATATTAAAAAATTATAAAAATCTAAATTATACCATTGGAGAATAAAAAAATCATTTATTTGACAACTTATTTAGACGAATCTTTATCAAAGAGGCTGGCTTTGCCTTTTTTTCCAGCAGGACTGAAAAAAAAGAAACAATTAATAGAACTTTTAAACATTTCAGGTTATATTTCTGAAATAATTTTTGTTTCATCTTTTTCTAGATTTTCAAAACTTTATTCAAAGTCTTTCAATTTTAAACAAAATAAAAATAATTTTCATTTCCCCCTTTTTTTTTATTTTCCAATATTGAATTATCTATTTAATCCAATTTTTGTTTTATTTAAATTATTAAAATTAAATAAAGAGAAAAAAATTGATTTCTTAATATTATATAATTCTGTTTATGAAAACGTATTAGCTGTATTGATATTTAAAAAAATATTAAGAATAAATACTAAAGTTATTATTCAATTTGAAGATGGTTGGGTATCTAATAGTACTGGTTTCAGAAAACTAATTTATTATTTCTCGCACAGGATAGGTGAATTTGTTGCAGATGCTGCCATTGTGAATTCAAATAACATGACAAATGTATTTTCTTCAAATAAATATTTTTTATTTAGAGGAATTACAGAGTTAAGGGAATTTAATGCGTTAAAGAAAAATGTGTCTGAATTTAATGTATTATTTACTTCGAATATTGATTCTACACGAGGAATTGATTTGTTAATAAATTTATTTAATAAATATAAAGGCGTAGAAAAATTAGATCATTTTAATTTTCAAATTACAGGTTTTGGTGATAATGAAAAAGTTAAACAACTATTATTGTCAATTAAATATTTTAACTCCATTGGAGGAAACGCGACTTATTATGGTTATGTTTCTAATAATGAATTGGCAATACTCTATGAAAAATCACATGTTCTTTTAGCTCTACAAAATCCAAACCTAAATTTCAGTAAATATTGCTTTCCGTCAAAAATAATGGAATATTACAATTATAATAAACCTATTATTACAACAAATATATCAGATCTTAAAAGTGATGAATTTATTAACTTGAAATTTATTGAATATAACCATGACTCTTTATTGTCTTGTTTAAATGATCACTATTTTAATTATAAAAGATATTATAATCTAAATAAGTCAAACAATAAGGAAATGTATAAAAATTTTTCAAAAATTGAATATTCCAAAAAACTTAAAAAATTTATAAATAGGTTATGAAAACAGGATTTGCATTATCTGAGTCATTTCATAATAAAATAGATCATTACCCTGACATTATTAAATTTCATTTAACAACTTTGTTTAATGAGATAATTAAATTATCTACTGAAAATTTATATTCAATTGTTTTAATAGGAAGTACTGCTAGGAATGAACTTTCTTATTTTTTTTTAGACGAAAAAATTGATATTCATGGAGATTATGAATTCATATTAGTGTTTAAAATAAAACCAAAACAATGTGAATTATTGAAATTAAAAAATTTATTTAATCGTTTGGAAGAAGAATGGAATATTAAATCTCCATTATTCTCAATTGACTATGGTGCTTATTCAATAAATAGATTGAAATTATTACCTAAAACTTTATGGTTATTCGAATTATTAAAATTTGGAATATTAGTTTATGGAAATAAAATTGATGAGTTTTTACCAAAATCAATTTCATATAAAAATATAGACAAAGGAAATCTAAAGCATTTAATATTAGTTCGTTTATGGAATACTTATAAATACTTGAATACCAATTATATTAATAATGTAAATACAGATTATGAATTAAGAGTGATTAAACATATCTATGCAAGAAATGTATTAGATGTTTTGACAGTCTTGTTACCCCATAAAAATATTCTTCATGCTGGTTACGGTAAAAGAAATGAAATTTTTCAAAATCTCGAAATTAATTGTGAGTGGAATAACTTAAAGAAAGAGATAAACGCTTGTTATTTGTTAAAAGTTGACATAAATAATTTAGATATGAATTTAGATTATTCAAAAACTTTTATCAATAGTTTCGAATTATTAATAAATGAAATATTTAATATTGATTTTAAAAAAAATAAATCAAAATTAACTAGTAAACAACCATTTGACGAATCATTATATCAAAAACTAAGATGGAAATTACTAGATTTTAAATATTTGTGGCATTTACGACAATTTAATTTAAGGAGCTTCAGTTTAATTAGAAAAGATAGAATAAGAAAAAACCTAATTCTTGTATTACTTTTAATTCATAAGAGTATTGTTGCAAAAAATAAAAAGGAAAAATTATCACATATTAAAGAAGCATATAAATACGTTAATAAAATTGACAATCAATTTAAATATGATAAGATTATGAAATTTGACGAAAGCTTTTTCCTGCTCAGAAAGAAGCTAAATAAAATATTTATCAAGCACTTCTATGGTTTGAGTAATCTGAAAATTTCTGATTTAAACGGTATTAATAATTGGTCAAGGAAATAATTTAATAAAAATAAAAAATTATGAAAAATTTTGTATTAATTGGAGCAGCAGGATATATTGCTCCTAGGCATATGAATGCTATAAAAGAAACTGGAAATAATTTAATTGCTGCATATGATCCATCTGACAGTGTTGGTATTTTAGATAGTTATTTTCCTGATTGCTCGTTCTTTACTGAATTCGAGAGGTTTGATAGATTTATTGATAAATGGACATCTATAAATGGTAAAATTGATTATTTTTCAATTTGTTCACCAAACTATCTTCATGATTCTCACATAAGGTACGCCTTAAAAAATCAGTCTGATGTAATTTGTGAGAAACCCATAGTACTTAACACAAATAATGTAGATCAATTAATTGACTTTAATAAAAGATTTAAAAATAACATATATACCATCTTGCAACTTAGACATCATCCAGCGATTTTAAAATTGAGAAAAGATGTAAAAATAGAATTACAAGAAGATCCTGGAAAAAAATATAAAATTAATTTAAAGTATATTACAAGCAGAGGAAAATGGTATTTACACTCGTGGAAGGGTGATACGGAAAAATCTGGAGGAATAGCTTCTAACATTGGTGTTCATTTTTTTGATATGTTATCTTGGATCTTTGGAAAACACGAGTCTTTAAAAATCATTACAAATGAAAAAGATCACTGCAAGGGTACACTTTCATTAAAAAATGCAGAGGTTAATTGGGAACTTTCCACTAATAGTTCTTTTCTCCCAAATCAAACTGATTTAAGAACCTTTAGGTCAATTGAAATTAATAAAAAAGAAATAGAATTTAGTGAAGGTTTTACAGATTTGCATACAGTTACCTACCAGGAAATACTTAAAGGGAATGGTTATAACATTAATGATGCCAAAGAGTCTATAGAAATAATTTCAAAAATTAGATAATCTTTTGAAGAAATATCCAAAAATTTCGGTTTTAATAGGCACGTTTAACAGAAGCGTAAAACTTGCAAGATGCTTAAATGCAATTATTTCTCAAAATTACCCTTTAATTGAAGTGATTGTAGTCGATGATTGTTCTTCTGATGATACACAACAAGTTTTAGAAGAATTTGAATCTAAACCTAATTCAATAATTAGATCTATAAAAAATAAATCAAATAAAGGAATTGCATATAATTCTAATCTAGCATTCACTTATTGTAATGGGGATTACATTGCATTAATTGGAGATGATGATTACTGGATTGATAAAGATAAATTAAAAAAACAAATCAATGGAATGTTGCGAAATAATGCACATATTTCTGGAACATGGTGGATTGAAAAAGGTGAAAATATTGAAGTTGAAAAAAGACCGGAGCTTACAGGAAATTATAAAAAAAGAGTATTGCTAAGGGGTGGACTTATATGCGGTTCTACACCATTAATTTCAAGAAAGGCCTGGGAACTAGTAAAAGGTTTTGATGAATCAATGAAAAGAGGAACTGACTCAGACTTGTTTAGAAGAATAATATTAAAAACACAAAAAGCACCATTTATTTTAAAGTCAATTACGACAATTGTTGATCTTACAGGAAATGATCGAATGACATCTCAAAATTCTATAAAATACATTAAACCTCATTTACACAGTAACAATAAGTTGATAATTAAGTTTTTTTTCAGTTTATTGTTTCGTTATCCAGATGTATTAATTTACAGAATAACTAGGAGTGTAAAATTAATGGTTAGGATAATTTTATCATTTTTTTTAAAATAAAGTAATGAAAACGCTCACATCTAAAGTAGTCTCTGGAACTAAGTGGATGATTGCTGTAAAAATTATTGGAAGAGGAGGTAGTATAATTTCTGCTCTAATATTAGCAAATTTATTAACTCCAAAAGAATTTGGACTTGTGGCTGTTGGAAGTTTACTAATTTCTTTGTTTAATACTTTAACAGAGTTTGGACTCAAACAGTCTTTAATATTTGAATCTAATAAAAATGCTGAATTATTTTTTAATTCGGCTTGGAGTATTGAATTAATAAGAGGTTTTGCAACTTTTTTGTTAATGTTTTTATTTTCTAATTATGCTTCAGATTTTTTTAATAAACCTGAAGCAGCTGAAATAATAAGAGCGTTAGCTTTTATACCTTTAATTAAAAGCTTAAGTAGTCCAAGAATAATTTTTATTGAAAAAGAAATTAAGTACAAAAAGCAATTTTTAAATGACCTTTCTGCTTTAATAGGTCCAATTTTTATTTCTATTCCTTTAGCTTTCATTTTACAAAGTGTTTGGGCTATTGTAGTTGGAAATCTAGTTGGTGTATTAATTCAAGTTTTTGTTTCTTACTATATAGCACCTTGTAAACCAATATTTTCTATTGATTTAAGTCATTTTACTAAAATGTTTGGATTTGGGAAATGGATCTTTTTAGGATCTATATTTTCTTATTTTGCAATGGAGCTTGACACATATGTTGCGGCAAAATATTTTGATATAACTTTATTAGGTATTTATACAGTGGGTTTTACTTTAGCAAATAAACCTTTGATAGAAATAGGTAAAGCTATGACAAAAGTTCTATTTCCTGCATTTTCTATTATACAAAAAGATTTAAATAGACTTAGAAAAGCATATCTTAAAGCCAGTCATATTTTTTACATTGTAGTTATTCCTTTCCCAATTATATTGTATTTTATTTCAAGTGATATAGTTGAATTATTTTTAAAAGATAAATGGAGAGGTTTAGAGATTGTATTAGAAATACTTTCGATTGCCACTTTATTTAGGGTAATTACAGTACCATCAGGAAGTTTATTTAAAGGTATTGGTAAGCCGAGTTATGTTTTTTATTTATCATTTATTAGGCTTTTTGCGTTATTAATTCCTATATATATTTTCAAGGACCTTTTAAACCTTTCAAATTTATCTTATAGTGTTCTTTTTTCCAATATAACTGTATGTGTATCTTACTTTATAATATTAAAATTTAGCTTAATAAAATTTTCTAAAATGATATCCTACAATTTAAGATTATTAATTATAATTGTAATAGTTACAATAACTACATATTTTTTAAGTAATTATATTGAGTCGAATATTTACAGATTAATATTTATTCCTTCATTATATATGTTATTATATTTTTACTTAATTAATCAATTTATTTCAATTAATAACAAAAATATTTTTAAAGTAATTTTTCGAGTATGAATTTTTTAAACATTTATATATTTTTAAAGGCAATAAAGTTTAAACTATTGAAGTTTAAAAAAAAATACAATAATTTATATCAGTATTATAGATTTAATAAATCAAGTGGATCAATTGGTAAAGACGTAAACTTTGGAATTAATTTAAAAATTTCAGGTTATGATAATATAACTATTGGTGATAATGTTCAAATAGGAAGTGGTTGCTTTATAAGAGGAGAAGGAAAATTAGTTATAGAGGATAATGTAATAATTTCAAGAAATGTTATCATATATACAAATAGTCATAATTATGAAGGAAAACACCTCCCTTTTGATGATACTTCGGTATGCAGTCCTGTCTATATAAAAAAAAATTCATGGATAGGTATGGATGTAACTATTTCACCAGGAACTGTAATAAACGAAGGTGCTATAATAGGACTAGGAACAAGAGTGTATGGGAATGTGCCAGCACTTTCAATTGTTGGATCAAGCAAATTAAAAATAATTAAAAAAAGAAATAAAAATCATTACGATGAACTTGAAGAAAAAAAAAGTTATTGCAAAGAAAATGGTGAACAATACACAAAAAATGAAAAAAAATAAAAATACACTTTTAGTCTTCATTGATGGATTAAATTTTGATATAGGAATTTCTAAATTAAAATTTTTAAATTCTAAAAATAGCTCTAGTATTACTCCTGGAATAGGCTTTAGTAATAATATATATCCTGAAAATCTTTGTGGCAAAACACCTGATGAAATTGGCTACTTTAATGAATGGTCTCCACTATTTACTGAACAAAAACCCAAATCAATTTTTTTGAGATTGTTAGACATATTTAGACCATCATTATATATTAATGCTGGCATTAGAAAATTAATTTTAAAAAATTTTTTTAAAATAGATTACGCAAATATTCCATTTAAATATGCACATTTTTTTAAGCCACAAGGATCTCATCAGTTTAGAGACCTACCAAATGATTCTTTATTAAATAAATTTAATTTTGAAATACATGATGCTGTAGAAACAGGCTTAAAAAGAAGAATTCGAGATTTTTACATTCTTGATAATTTAAAAGATAATTTGAAGAAAAATCAAAATTATTTTATTTCATTACTAGATCTTGATCATACTTCTCATGTTTTTGGAACTAATAGTAAAGAAGTAGAAGAACATTTAAAAAATATTGAAAGTAAATTGTCAAATATATTTGATGAGTTTCTAGCTTTAAATCCTGATAATGAAATTTATCTATTTAGTGACCATGGAATGGTCGATGTTCATACTAACCAATTTTTTGAAATAGAAGAATACTTTGGAGAAATGAATGATCAACATTACTTATATTTTGTTGATTCGACTTATGTAAGAATATGGATATTTAATAATGATATAAAAGATAAGATGCTTAAATTTTTAAAAGCAAGAAATTACGGTTCAATATTAGATGAAAAGCACAGAAATGAATTTGGTTTATCAAGCAAAGAATTTGGGGATATTATTTTTAGAGCTAATGAAGGGGTTATGTTTGTTCCTAATTTCTATGGAGGAAGAGGTAATAAGGCTATGCATGGATACAATAGTAATTTAAAATCTCAACAAGCTATTTTCTCAAACATTACTAATTCTATATCTAGTTTAAAAATGCCTAAAAGAAGTAAAGAAGTTTTTACATTCCTTAATAATAGATTAAATGATGAAGTTTAATACAATTCATGTAGTAGAAGATTTAGATGATTCTTACGGAGGACCTTCAAAATCAGTAACACACCTAGCAAGATGTTTGTCAAAAGATTTTAATCAAGAATTAATTTCAGTAAAACTCGCTCTAAATGAAAGTAATGAGGTAATAAATAAATTTAAATTAAATTGGAAATCATTTAATTACAAATTCTCAAAGAAATTCAGATATTCTCCAAAGCTACTTAAATACTTGAAACTTCAATCTGTTTCTAGAGAAAACACTATAATTCACACGCACAATCTATGGAATTATATTCAAATAGCAGCTTTCCAAACTTTCAAAAAATCTGATTCTAAATTAATTATTTCTATTAGAGGCTCTTTGTATCCTTGGTCCTTATCACAGAGAAAATTTGTAAAACTAATTGCTTGGCATTTATTTCAAAAGAAAATATTAAATAGTGCTTCATGCATTCACGTTACTGAAAAAAATGAGTACAATGAGGTTAGAAAACTAGGAATAAAATCTCCAATAGCTATAATACCAAATGGTGTAAATATTAATGAATTTTCAAAAATTGATAGATTAGAAGCAAAAAGTAAATTAGGATTAGACTCATCTAAAAATTATATTTTATTTATGTCTAGAATACATCCAAAAAAAGGCTTAGATCTTTTAATTAAGGTATGGAAGAAACTTCACCATGATTATCTTGATTGGGAAATATTAATTGTAGGACCTGGAGAAGAGTCAGATTATGGTAAAAAAATAAAAAAACTTATTGTTGATGGAAAAATTAAAAATAAAGTTCATTTTAAAGGCTTACTTTCTGGCGAAGAAAAATTAAATTCTTTTTATGCATCAAGTCTTTTTGTTCTGCCAAGTCACACGGAAAATTTTGGAATAGTTATAGCTGAAGCAATGGCATGTGGATTACCTGTATTAACTACTAAAGGAACTCCTTGGCAGGAAATTCAAGATCATCATGCAGGTTGGTGGGTAGAAAATGATTTAAAATCAATATCAACAGCTTTATCTCAAGCACTTAGTATGAACTTAGATGAATTAGATAAAATGGGTAAAAATAGTTTGTCTTTAGTCAAAAATTATGATTGGAAAATTCAATCTGAAAAGATGAAAGAGATCTATTTATGGACACTGGGTCTAACTAAAGCACCTAATTACCTCTATTTTAAAAAAAACTAGAAAATGCTTATTTCCATTATTACAGTATCACTTAATAGTGAAAAATATATTAAAGATTGCATTGAGTCGGTAAACAAACAGGATTATCCATTGATCGAACACATTCTTATAGATGGAGATTCTAATGATCAAACATTAAATATTTTTAAGCAAAAATCAAAAAGAAGATCAATTTATATTTCGGAAAAAGATAATGGTCTTTATGATGCTATGAATAAGGGGATTAAATTAGCTAAAGGAGAGGTAATTGGCTTTTTAAATTCTGATGATTTCTTTTTTAATTCAAATGTTATATCAAAAATTGTTAGTGAATTTAAATTGTCTAATGTTGATACCACTTATGGAGATCTGAAATATATTGATCTTAAAGGAAACTTAACAAGAAAATGGATATCTAGTAAATTTTTAAGTGGTTCTTTTTCAAAGAGCTGGACCCCTCCTCACCCTACTTTTTATTGTAAAAAAGAATTATTTGAATTATACGGTGACTTTAGAACCGATTTTAAAATTGCTGCTGATGTAGAATTAATGTTAAGGTTCTTGGAATTAAAAAAAGTTAGCTTTTCATATATTCCGAATTTTATTGTCACAATGAGAATTGGAGGGATAAGTAATGCATCAATATTAAGTACTTTGGTAATAACTAAGGAATTAGTTAAATGCCATAAAGAACACAAATTAAAATTTAATTTAATTAAATATTTATTTTTTAAATTAATAAAAGCTTTAAAACAGAAAAAATTTTGAATATTTTAATTACAGGAAGTTCAGGTTTTTTAGGAACTAATATTATTAATAGTCCCGAAACTACTAAATTTAAATTTTATAAATATGACAGGGCAAAACCTTTATATCCTAATAATATAAATGCTGTAATTCATTGTGCTGGAATCGCACACAATTCCCATGATAAATTACTTTATAAAAAATACTATGAAGGAAATTTTAAGTTAACTAAAAGAATATTTGATGATTTTTTAGAATCCAATTCATCTGTTTTTATTTTTCTGAGTACTTCAACTATTTATAATGAAATAAAAAACAAAAGAATTGCAATTAAGGAGACAGAAATTGGAACTAACTTATCTATATATGCTGAAACAAAACTTCTCGCAGAAAATTATATTAGTTCAAAAAAACATACAAAAAAAGTATACATATTAAGACCAAGTTTAATAGTTGGTGATAATCCCAAAGGTAATTTACGTCTTTTGAAAAAATTAATAAATTTTAAATTGCCAATATTTTTGCCAAACCACTTAGCTAAGAAAAGCCTAACAGATGTTAGGAATATAATTTTTGTAATAAATAAATTTTTAAAATTTAAAAGTAATATTCCAAGTGGAGTTTATAATATTTGTGATTCTAATTATATTGATTTAAAAGTAATTCTCGAAAAAATCAGTATTTTGACTAATGAAACTGCTAGGTTGTTCTCCTTACCAAACTTTATTTTTATATTTTTATTGAAATTTTTGTCATTTTTCAATTTAAAATTATCACAAAAATTCTTTAATCTTTTTTTTACAGAAATATTTATTGATCAGTCTAAACTTGAAAAAGCAATAAGCCAAAAATTACCTTTTAATTCATTTGAATAAAATAAACACAGATATTTTTAATAATTAAATAAAATTTAAGAATGTTATTTCACACATTAGACTTTGCGATTTTTCTACCAATAGTATTCCTACTCTATTGGTTTGTTGCACAGAAGAACCTAAAGCTACAAAATGCTTTAATAGTTTCAGCAAGTTATGTGTTCTATGGTTGGTGGGATTGGAGGTTTTTATCTCTTATAATATTTAGTACAATAGTTGATTATTTAGTTGGACAGAAACTTAGGAATGAATATCAGCAATCAAAAAGGAAAGTGTTGCTTTGGACCAGTATCATTGTAAATCTTGGCTTTTTAGGATTCTTTAAATATTACAATTTCTTCTTAGAAAACTTTGTTGATGCTTTTAGTCTGTTTGGAATGCAGATTAATGCTAATAGCCTTAACATTATTCTTCCTGTAGGTATTAGCTTCTATACCTTTCAAACTCTAAGTTATACTATCGATGTTTATAGAAAGAAATTAGAGCCTACAAAAGACTTTATGGCTTTCTCAGCTTTTGTGTGTTTCTTCCCACAGCTTGTAGCAGGACCAATTGAAAGGGCTACTAATTTACTTCCTCAGTTCTATAAGAAAAGAACGTTTGAATACCACAAAGTAGTTGATGGTATGCGTCAGATACTATATGGGTTATTTAAAAAAGTAGTAATTGCAGATAATTGTGCTGAGTTTGCCAATCAGATTTTTAATAACTCAGCCGATATGAATGGGAGTACTTTATTACTTGGTGCTATATTCTTTACTTTTCAGATATATGGTGACTTCTCAGGATACTCAGACATCGCTATTGGAACATCAAGGCTCTTTGGTTTTGACTTAAAACAAAACTTTGCTACACCTTATTTTTCAAGAGATATTGCTGAATTTTGGAGACGTTGGCATATTTCTTTAAGCACTTGGTTTAGAGACTATTTATATATACCTCTTGGAGGAAGTAGAGGTGGGACTTGGATGAAAGTGAGAAACACCTTTGCAATATTTTTAGTTAGTGGGTTTTGGCACGGGGCTAATTGGACTTTTATTATTTGGGGAGCTCTAAATGCTATATATTTTCTACCTCTATTATTAACTAATAATAACAGAAAAAATTTAGGAGTTGTTGCTGAAGGGAAACTACTACCATCATTTAAAGAGCTATTTGCTATGCTTACAACATTTATGCTAACAGTATTTGCTTGGATATTTTTTAGAGCAGAAAATATTGGACACGCATTTGGTTATATCGGTGGTATATTTTCTAAATCATTATTTTCGATTCCGGCATACAGCGGGATGAAAATGACAATACTTTTAACGCTAATGTTTATTGCTTTGGAATGGACAGGAAGAGAAGGTGCTTTTGCAATTGAAAGTTTAAAAAACAAGTTTAATCGAATCATCCGATGGTTGTTTTATATATTCTTAATTTTATTGATTTTCTCATTTAATAGGAATAACTCAGAATTTATTTATTTTCAATTTTGATATGAAAAAATTTATATTTAAGCTTATATTATTTAGTATATCATTTTTGATTACACTTGCATTAGGCTCTATATTCCCTGTTACCCCAAGAGCCTCAAAATCTTTATTATTTGCAAAAATTAAAAAAGATAGTTTATTGATAAACACCATTAGTCCAAGGATTATTTTCGTTGGTGGATCTAATTTAAGTTTTGGACTTAACAGCAAAAAAATAAAAGATAGCTTAAGACTAAACCCTATAAATACTGCAATACACGCAAGTATTGGATTGCAGCACATGATGGATAATACTATTCAATATGTAAATGAAGGAGATATTCTTGTGCTTTCACCAGAATACACTCACTTTTACGGACGTTCTGTTTATGGTGGCGAAGAGTTATTAAGAACAGTTGCCGAGGTAAAGTTTTTGCCATTAGAATTAAACCAAATTATAAATATTTACAAATTTCTTCCGAAACTTACTTTTTCTAAGATAAATCCATTTGAATATTTTTTTATCAAAGAAAGTGATATTTACTCTGTTAACTCTTTTAATGAGTATGGAGATGCTTATAGCCATTGGGGAATGGAACAAACTAAAATCGTTCCGAGTAACGGAATTGAAACTGATTATAATCCTCACACTATTAAGCTCATTGATGATTTCAGAAGTGAGTTAAAGAAAAAAAAGGCAAGTTTGTACATAACATATCCAAGTTATCAAGCAACTTCATTTGATAATAATATTAGACAAATTAAAAAGGTTGAAAATGAATTGATAAATAGTGGTTTTGAGCTTCTTGGTTTTCCTGAAAGATATAGAATGAATGATAGTTTGATGTTTAATTCAACATATCATTTATCTAAAGAAGGTCTTGACCTCCGAACTCAACTATTAATAGAAGATATCAAAAATATCAAAAATTGATTCTGTTTTTAATTATATACATATCTATTTCTTAGTTTACAATGGATAAAAATCTAATGGGTGTTGTTTATTAAAACAAAGTCTTGCAAAACAATTTTGTAAATAATGTAATACCAGAAATGGAGATTCTTGAAATTCGATTAAATATTTTTCTCGGTATTATATGAACCTAATTATAAATAGGGAAACAAGCTTTTAACTAATGAAAAAATTGTTTATTTATAAATGATTACTAATTGAATTTAAAGAAAAATCTAAATCAATGAATATTTTGGATGAATTTTTCCTTCATTGTAGTAATGGGGAGATAAAAAATGTTAAACAAATTCTTCAAAATAAGAATTTTGATATTGATATAAAAAACAATAATGGATGGACTGGTTTAATTATAGCATGTTTTAATTGTCACTTTGATCTTGCAGTTTTTTTTATTTCAAAAGGTGCTGATGTGAATGCAGTTAATAATAATGGTACAAGTGTTTTTATGTACGCTAAAACTCCTTTACTTAGCAATTTTAATAAAACAAATATGTTAGATTTGTTGCTTAACAAAGGAGCGCAAATTAATCACTTAGATATATTTGGCAAATCCGTTCTAGATTATGTAAATGATTCAAAAAATGAAGAGTTATCAAAATGGTTAATTTCAAAAGGTGCTAAAACTTCATCTGAATTAAATCATTACAAATCTCATAAGAAAATAGAATAAATAGAAATAATTCATAAAATGAAACATCTTTCAAATTCTTCCTATAAAAAAATATCTTTTAAACATGATTTAAAGAATAATAATGCATTTCTTCTACATAATATTTTAAATTGTAAATTATTAATAATTGGAGGCGCTGGAACAATCGGTTCTAGTTATGTCAAACAAATTTTAAAATTCAAGCCAGCAAAAATAACTATTGTTGATATTAATGAGAATGGTTTAACTGAATTAACGAGAGATTTAAGAAGCTCTAATTTGTTGGACTATAATCCAGAATACATTACGTATCCGGTAAATTTATTAAGTGAAACCTTTGATAAGGTTTTTAACTCCGAATCATGGCAAGTAGTTGCTAATTTTTCAGCCCATAAGCATGTACGTTCTGAGAAAGATAAAATTTCTGTTGAAGCTTTAATTAAGAATAATGTATATGGTGCTATCAAGCTTTTGAATTTATGTGAACTAAATCCACCAAAATACTTCTTCAGTGTATCCACAGATAAAGCCGCTAACCCTGTGAATATTATGGGGGCCTCAAAAAGTTTAATGGAAAAGTTGATTTTATCTAAGAAAGAAAAATTTAGAGTTTCAACTGCTAGGTTTGCTAATGTGGCTTTTTCTAATGGAAGTTTATTAGACGGATTTACGTACAGATTGAATAAAAAACAACCACTAAGTTGTCCGTCAGACATAAAACGTTTTTTTGTCACCCCAGAGCAATCGGGCCAAATATGTTTATTGGCCACCTTTTTAGGTGATACTGGGAATATATTCTTTCCAAAATTAGATTTCCATAAAGATCAAATATACTTTAAGGATATCGCTTTGGACTTTTTAAAGGATAATGGATTTGAACCGGAATTAGTTCAATCAGAAAAAGAGGCTAAAGAATTTGATTTTGACAAGTATCCTGCAAAATATCCAATCTATTTTTTTAAAACGGATACCTCAGGAGAAAAAACATACGAGGAGTTTTATACAGAAGATGAAGATTATGAAATTAATACATATGATTCTTTAGGATTCATAAATACCCCAGAAATTAAAATATCTTTTGAAGTCGTTGAAGCTGATTTTGATGATGTATTTAATAATCCTAATTCTAATAAGTTAGATATTGTAACTGTCATTAAAAAATATATTCCAGATTTCATGCACATTGAAACCGGCAAACATTTAGATCAAAAAATGTAAATTATGTATAATTTTTTTAAGCGTTTATTGGATATTACTGTTAGTTTTTTAACATTAATTATTTTATTACCACTTTTTATTCCCATAATAATTATCCTGAGACTCTCTGCAGAAGGAGAGGTTTTCTATTTTCAAGAGCGTTATGGGATTTATAACTCAAGATTTCAAATATGGAAGTTTGCAACTATGCTTAAAAACTCTATGAACATTGGTACAGGTAGTATTACCCTTCAAAATGATCCACGAGTTACAAAAATAGGAACATTTTTAAGAAAAACGAAGATCAATGAATTACCACAAATTATTAATATTTTAAAGGGTGATATAAGTTTAGTTGGTCCTAGACCATTAGTAACTAAAACTTTTACTGCTTATAATAAAGAGGTCCAATCAAAAATATACAATGTAAAGCCTGGACTTACAGGGATTGGTTCTATCATATTTAGAGATGAGGAATCGATTATCTCAGCTGTTACAGATGAAGATCCGCATGAGTTTTATAAACGAGTTATAGCACCTTATAAAGGTGAATTGGAAATGTGGTATCAATCAAACTGTTCTTTTTTATTAGATTTACAATTAATCTTCATGACGGCTTGGGTTATTTTAGTACCCACTTCTAAACTTTATGAAAAATGGTTTAAAGATTTACCTAAACGAAGTTTTTAAAAAAATACAAACTATGCCATTCGAT
>Ga0206125_10001692_pt1 | contig 25082 bp, 19 predicted proteins | sample Helgoland_Spring_4_FD_148598 | JGI IMG/M metagenome (GOLD analysis project Ga0206125, IMG submission 148598) | Pelagic subsurface seawater microbial communities from Kabeltonne, Helgoland, North Sea - Helgoland_Spring_Bloom_20160331_1 | ecosystem: Environmental > Aquatic > Marine > Epipelagic ... | reverse complement strand
GGAAAAGAATTAGTATTAACAACCCCATCAATCGCAAAATTATACTGCAATACATTAATGTAATCATCAACGCCAATACTAATAACCCCATCTGTATCATCCCAACAATTTACATCCAAACTACTTACACTAAAACGAATAGGTGATATCGTGTCAGAAGGGACTGAATTATCCGCACAAGTTGACTCGCTAGTTAAGAAAAAATATTTTGATCCTGAAGGTAATGAAGATACTGCTGTAGTAAAATCATTACTAGGATAAAAGACATCTGCAACTACAGAGTATGGCCCACCAATATTTGAAGCTGCATGAATATGATATTCAGTTGAAAAACTTGATCCTGCTGCATGATTCCAGTTAAAAACTATATCTCCATTCTCATCTTCCCAAGCGCAATCAAAATCAGGGGCTGGCAATGAATCTGCAGCAGTAACCTCAATAGTAATTGTTGCAATTGTAATTGCATTTGCAGGGCAAAAATCATCAAAAGCTTTTACAGCAAAAGTGTAAATATTTGATGTTATACCACAACCAGCATCAGTAGCAACATGACTACAAGCTGTTTGCCACTCAAAAACACCCTCTACCATTTGCAATCCAGTAATAGGAGGAGCCAGACCAGAAGTATTTACAAAAGTGGCACAAGGAGGGTTGTCGCATAAAGTATTAGTTACATAATCATCAGCAATTTGACCACCAGTAATCTCTAAATTAACATCTTGAGGAATAGTTCCTCCATAAAGATCGTTATCAGTAGCAGTAATATTAAAAGAAACAAGATCACCAGCTGAAACTATTGCATAATAAGGAGTTGGAGCTGGAAATGGAGGACTAACAATTGGTGGTAAATTAATTGTGTTTAATGGTTGTAAAGTAGGACAAGAAATTAAAACTGCCTGAATTTCTCTAAAAATTGAAGCAACTAATTGTCCGCACTTAAAAGCATCAACACGGATAACTGAAGCGAAATTTCCTGAAATATTTGAGTTATAAGAAATCTTTCCTGTTTGTGCATCTAAAACCACACCTCCAGGAAGTGGATTGTTAAATGCATACCCAGCTACAAATGTTAAAGGAACAGGATTTACTGGTGGGTTATAAGGCAGACCAAATGCCATATCATCCATAGGAACATCCCAATCATAAACAATACTATCTAATTCAATATCAGAAGCATTATGAGTATAAGCAAATGGATAACCTGTACATATAATTGTTTGTGGACTTTCATTAAATTTTGGAGAGCTATCAAAACAAGGATCCGCAGGTATTGCATTACCACTTGCGTCAAGATAAGGGAACATTGAAGCTCTTAAGGTAAAGCCTTCACTGGGAGAAGTTGTACTAGAAAGAACCAAGTTAGATATTGCCCCATTTCTACAACACGAATCCCAAGTAAAATGCCATCCATTTGCAGGTGGAATACCAGGCAATGCTATTGGTTGAGATTGATAAATATATTCCTCAACAGCTCCTACAGGATTACTAATACAATCTAAAGCTGCATTCCCACTATTTATAACATCACAATTTGGTGAAATATCAGTACTTATCACCCAATCAACAGCAATTTGAGTTACAGTAGGATGATTCCAGACATCTAGGGTTTGAGCAAAAGTTGACAAGGTTGTACCATCACAATCACGATAAATCTTCATTTTAAAAATATACAATCCTACATTAGGGTCAGTAGGATCTTTAATACATTCCCAAGTAATTTCACCACCCATAATATGAGTTGCATTTGCATTAAAAAAAGTTAAAATTAAGGCGAAAAAAAATATAAGTTTCTTCATTGTATTCGTATTTTCCACAAAAATACAAAAATATCAGAGAAAAGAAGAAGCTTTCAAAAACAATCTTATCTGTTCAAAAAAACACCACTAAAGTTAAGTTAACATCTGATAATTATTACTTTTGAACTCCCAAAAATAACTATGGAAGATTATTTGCAAAAACTAAACCCTGAACAAAGGAATGCTGTAACGCATTCAACCGGACCATTAATGGTAATTGCTGGAGCAGGATCAGGAAAAACAAGAGTATTAACCTACAGGATTGTACACCTACTAAAATCAGGAGTATCTCCACATAATATTTTATCTTTAACTTTTACCAACAAAGCATCAAAAGAGATGCGAAACAGAATAGAACTGATGGTAGGGGAATCAGATGCTAGAAGCATTTGGATGGGAACTTTTCACTCAGTTTTTTCTAAGATTTTACGATTTGAAGCCGAAAAATTAAATTATCCAAGCAACTTTACAATTTACGATACGGACGACTCTAAAAGTTTAGTAAGAAGTATCATTAAAGAGCTAAACTTAGATAAAGATATTTATAAAGTTGGCATGATAAGGAACAGAATATCATCATTAAAAAACAACTTTATTACTCCTGCTGGATACAACAATAAATCCGAACTTAACCAACAAGATAAAATCGCAAAAAGAACTGAATTTGGGAGGATTTATCAAATGTATGTTCAAAGATGTGAAAAAGCATCAGCTATGGATTTTGATGATTTACTTTTAAAAACATACCAATTATTAGAAAATCATCCTGATGTATTATTAAAATATCAAGAAAAATTTAAATATCTTTTAATTGATGAGTACCAAGACACTAACCATGTTCAGTATTTGATAATCAAAAAATTAGCAGCACTGAATGAAAATATCTGTATAGTTGGAGATGATGCTCAAAGTATCTATGCATTTAGAGGAGCAAATATTCAGAATATCCTCAATTTTAAAGTTGATTATCCTAACTATAAAACTTACAAATTAGAACAGAATTACCGCTCCACCTCTACTATTGTTGAGGCTGCAAATAGCATTATCAAACAAAATGAGAAACAAATTGAAAAAAATGTTTGGACAAGTAATACAAAAGGAGATAAAATAATTGTTGTAAAAACGGGCTCTGACAATGATGAAGGGAGGCTAGTTGCAAACACAATTTCTGATGTACAAATGAGAAATCAAGCTCATCATAAAGATTTTGCAATATTGTATCGAACAAATGCACAATCTCGATCACTAGAAGAATCACTCAGAAAAAGGAATATTCCTTATAAAATCTATGGAGGATTGTCGTTCTATCAAAGAAAAGAAATTAAAGATTTATTAGCTTATTACCGACTAGCAATCAACCCAAATGATGAAGAAGCTTTTAAGCGAATTATCAACTACCCTACAAGAGGAATTGGAACTACAACCATCCAAAGGTTAAACGTATTTGCAAATGAACATAACAAAACTATCTGGGAAATAATCAACCATTTAGAAGAAGCAGAAATTAACATCAATAAAGGAACACAGAAGAAGCTAAAAGAGTTTGCATTAATGATAAATAATTTCATTATAAATTCTAAGCAGAAAGATGCCCATGCAATTGCTGAAGAAATAGCAAAACAAACGGGTTTATTTAATAATTTATATACAGACAAATCACCGGAGGGTGTTAGTCGGCTTGAAAATATTCAAGAACTTTTAAATGGTATAAAAGATTTTAGCGAAACTGCTGTACAAGGTGTAAATAAACTACCAGATTTCATGGAAGATGTTGCGCTTTTAACCGATCAAGACAAAGAGACTGATGATGATTTTAACAAAGTAACTTTAATGACGGTTCATGCCGCAAAAGGATTGGAATTTCCTTATGTATTTGTTGTTGGATTGGAAGAAAATCTTTTTCCAAGCATGATGAGTGGTGAAAGTCAAGAAAATTTGGAAGAAGAAAGAAGACTTTTTTATGTTGCAATTACTAGAGCTAAAAAAAGACTCTTTCTATCCTTTGCATCAACAAGGTTTAAATGGGGCCAATTGACCGATTGTCAACCAAGTAGATTCATTAGCGAATTAGATGATAAATTTTTAGAAAAACACGAACTTACTCCAAAGAAAAAGGAGTATGCTTCTCACAAAATATATGCAAAAACAAAATACAAGAAAAAAACATACTCTCCTCCTACCAAAAAGTTTGTGTCTCCAAAAAATTTAACAAATATTAATAGAGCAAGAAACATTTCGATCAACGAAAGTGATTTGAGTAAAATTAAAACTGGAATGCAGGTAAAACACGGAAGGTTTGGTGAAGGAAAAGTTATTGCAATTTCTGGAGAAGGAAGCAACAAAAAAGCTACAGTATTTTTTACAGGAATAGGACAAAAAGAATTACTTTTAAAATTTGCAAAATTGGAAATAGTTAATTAATTGTACCTTTGGTTAAATTATGTATAAATTTATTCTAACTATTTTCTTATTAATCCCTGCATTTCTTTTAGGGAAGGATTACAACATTGATATTGACTCGCTTAACAAGAAGGCAAAAGAATATATTCATATTGATCTAGATTCTGCATATTATTTTGCTAATAGATCGGTAGTTTTATCTAAACATCATCAATACAAGCAAGGGGAAATGGATGGGACATTTCAATTAGGACGAGTCTATTTAGATCAAGCTAGAAGAGTACTCGCACTAGAGTCTGGGGTAGAATCCTTAAAAATTGCAGATGAAATTAATAGCTATAAAGGGAGGAAAAATGCGTATAATTTGTTAATTAAAATTTATAATCATTCTAATAAGCTAGATGAAGGAGTTAAAATATCAAATCTAATTCTTAATTTGGCAAAAGAGAAACAAGATTCAATACAAATAGCTAAAACATATAATTTTCTCGGAATTTTCAAAAGGAAAATGGGTGAACCAGACTCTTCTATCTATTATAAAATAGAGTCAATGAAAATAAATAGATTATTAAATGATCATAAAGCACTTGCTTATAATTACACTTCATTAGGAATCTACCATTATGATAATGGAAATTTGGATACAGCATTTTCTTATTTAAGAAAATCCTTGCAAATAAGAAAAAAATTAAATCTTATACCTCAATTAATTGAAGCTAATAATAATATAGGTTATCTTTTCTTAATGTTGAGGACTGCAGATTCTGCAGCTCATTATTTCCAGAATAGTATTGACCTATGTTTAAATCATGAAAAGCATGCTAATTTGGCAGTTTTATATGGTAATTTATCCGAATCATATAAGATTTCTGGAGATCATGAATTGGCATTAAATGCCATAGAAAAATCTATACCTATAAAAGATAGTTTGATGGGCATCAAACAGCATGAGCAAATTGTAAAAAGAGAAAAGGACCTATCAACAATACTTACAGAAGAGATAGAAATAGAATCGGCATTTAAAAAGAAGCAATACATACTGATATTTGCATTAATATTAGCTCTACTACTCACTGTTATTTTATCAAGGATTTCAAAAAAGAAAACTATTAAATTTATTATTGAAAAGCAAAAAACAAATGCTGCAAAAGCAATTATTGATGAATATGAAAAAATTGACAATTGGATTGCTAAAGAATTACATGATGACATTGGAGGGTCGATAGCTGCTATAAGACTAAATATGATAAGAACTTTAGATGTAGTCAAGACTGAAGCTAAAATTGCGAATAAACTTAACAACCCAACCTTTACAATGGATATTGCAAAATTAAACCAAGTTGTTGCTTCTAGAGAAAGTGAACTTGAAAATCTTAAAGATGTTCAAAATAATATTCGTGATATATCACACTCTCTTGTTTCTGTTTCTTTTGATGGCAATAATTTTATTCATTTAATTGAAAGTAAAATATTAAGTAAATTTCCTAGCACAATAAATTGTAAGGTTCAAATCCATCCAGAAGATGAAATAAATAAGACTAATAATGATTTAAAATTTAATGTGTATAGAATTTTACAAAATCTAGCGGCAAATATTATTAAACATTCTAAGGCAAAAAATGCAAGTCTCCAAGTTATTGGACATGAAGATCATCTTACAATAATAGTTGAAGATGATGGAGTCGGTTTTAATCCGAATAAGTCAAATGGCGGATTAGGATTGAGCTTAATTGAGAAAAGAGCTCTTTTGTTTGATGGGAAAGTAGAAATTGACTCTAGCAAAAGATCTGGATCAACAATTATAGTAGATTTACCATACAAAGTAATTTAGATGAAATCAGAAATAATAAATGGTAAATCTACTATAATTGTTGATGACCATCTTCTTTTTACAAACGGATTAACTGGGATTTTAGAAGATATTGGTTTGAAAGTTCACTCAACATTCAGCAATGCTAAAGATGCTATTACTTATTTAAAAAATCAAAACGTTGATATTATTTTCTCTGATATTAATATGCCAATAATGGATGGCATACAGTTCTGTAAAAGGCTAAAAAAATTAAAAATTGAAACTCCTGTAATTATGCTAAGCATGTATGAAGATACTAATATTATTAAAGAATCATTCAGTCAGGGTGCAGTAGGATATTTGAGCAAGAACTCTGATAGAAATGAAATAATTAAAGCTTTAGAAAGCTGCTTAAACGGAAAAGAATTTGTTAATAAAAATTTATTAAAAGAACACAAAATAAGTTCAGTTGATAAAGATAAATATCAAACAAAATACTCGCTATCATCTAGAGAGAGGGAGGTTTTACTCCATATTTTGAATGATAAAAAAAACTTAACAATAGCTAAAGAACTTAACATAAGCAAAAGGACTGTTGAAACACACAGAAAAAATATAATGTTAAAGCTGAATGTTAAAACTCCAGTAGCTTTAGCTCAGCTTGCAATAAAACACAAGTTAACCACTAGCTTAAAAGGTTAAAGATTTTCTTGCATTTACTTTCATCAATTTGCAATTGTTTTTTCAAAGCATCAAGATTTTCAAATTTCTTTTCACCTCTAATTCTTTCTGAAAATTCAATTTTAATATTTTGATTGTATATATCTTTATTAAAATCAAAAATATGCACCTCTATGGTGTGTGAATCGTCATTAATAGTTGGGCGAACTCCAATATTTAACATGCCATAAAACTGCTGATACTCAACAAAAACTTTAACAGCATACACCCCATCTTTTGGTAATATTTTCCAGTTATTTACTACCTTAATATTTGCAGTTGGAAACCCAATACTGTTTCCAATTTTATTTCCTTTTTCTACCTTACCATTTATAGCAAAATCACAACATAAATAAGAATTTGCTTTTTCAATATCACCTTCAGCAATCGCATTTCTTATTTTAGTAGAACTAATAGTTACCTCATCAACATTTTGAGGTTCAATTTTATGTAACTTAAAGTCATATAATTCTGATAAAGCTAAAAGGTTTTCAAAAGTTCCCTCTCTATTTTTACCAAAATGATGATCATAACCAACTACCATATGTTTCATATTCAACTTATTCACTAAAAAATCTCTAATAAAATTAACTGATTTTAAACGGGAGAAATCAACAGTAAACTCATGTATAATAAGGTTTTGCAATCCAGTTTTTTCAAGTGCCCGAGTTTTCTCTTCAATTGTACTAATTAATTTTAACTTTTGATCATCAGGAAATAGAACATGCCTTGGATGAGGATAGAAAGTAAGCAAAACACTTTGCAAACCTTCTTTTTTTGCTGTTGCATTTAGCTTATCAATTATTGTTTGATGCCCCTTATGTACTCCATCAAAAGTACCAATGGTAATAATTGTATTAATATCTGAGGGAAACTCCTCAATTGAATGGTAAACTTTCACTTATTTATTATTTGTATTTTTTTGTTGAAAAAGTGTTCAAAATTAACAATTAATTTTATCCAATATATATAAGTGAGATACAATTTAAAAATAGTAAGTTTGCAGCCGATTTAAACAAAGATTTTAACGACTTTAAAAAGAAATAAAAAATGTCAAAAAACACTGGAAAAGTATCACAAATTATTGGACCTGTAGTTGATGTAACATTCGACAACAATGAGGCAGGATTACCAGACATCTATGATTCTTTAGAAATTACTAGAGAAAATGGAGCTAAATTAATTTTAGAATGCCAACAGCATATTGGAGAAGATACAGTAAGAGCTATTTCAATGGAAACTACTGATGGAGTAAGTAGAGGAACTGAAGTAGTAGCAACTGGGTCGCCAATTAAAATGCCAATTGGAGACCATATTAAAGGAAGAGTTTTTAATGTAATTGGAGATGCTATTGACGGGATGGAAAATCTTGATAAATCAAACGGAATGTCCATTCATAGAGACGCTCCTAGATTTGAAGATTTATCTACTTCAACTGAAATTTTATTCACAGGGATTAAAGTGATTGACTTAATTGAGCCATATGCAAAAGGTGGTAAAATTGGTTTATTTGGTGGTGCTGGTGTAGGGAAAACAGTACTTATTCAAGAGTTGATTAACAATATTGCAAAAGGACATGGTGGTTTATCCGTATTTGCTGGTGTAGGTGAAAGAACTAGAGAAGGAAATGACCTTATGAGAGAAATGTTAGAGTCTGGAATTATCAATTATGGTGAGGACTTTAATCATTCAATGGAAGAAGGAGGATGGGATTTATCTAAAGTTGATAAATCAAAAATGGGAGATTCAAAAGCAACATTTGTTTTCGGACAAATGAATGAGCCACCTGGAGCAAGAGCAAGAGTTGCACTTTCAGGATTAACAATTGCCGAATATTTTAGAGATGGAGATGGTGAAGGAAAAGGGAAAGATGTACTTTTCTTTGTGGATAACATTTTCCGTTTTACTCAAGCAGGATCTGAAGTATCTGCACTACTTGGAAGAATGCCATCAGCAGTAGGATACCAACCAACATTAGCAACTGAGATGGGGACTATGCAAGAGCGTATTACTTCTACTAAAAACGGATCAATTACATCTGTACAAGCAGTATATGTACCTGCTGATGATTTAACTGACCCTGCTCCTGCTACAACATTTGCTCACTTAGATGCAACAACTGTACTTTCAAGAAAAATTGCTGAGCTTGGTATTTACCCGGCAGTAGATCCTTTAGATTCTACATCAAGAATTTTAACTGAAGATGTTGTAGGAACTGAGCATTACAAATGCGCACAAGATGTAAAAGAGCTTTTACAGAGATATAAAGAATTACAAGATATTATTGCAATTTTAGGTATGGATGAATTATCTGATGAAGATAAATTAGCTGTACATAGAGCAAGAAGAGTGCAAAGATTCTTATCTCAACCTTTCCATGTTGCTGAGCAATTTACAGGACTTAAAGGTTGTTTAGTTGATATTGCTGACACAATTAAAGGATTCAACATGATTATGGATGGAAAAGTTGACCAATATCCTGAAGCAGCATTTAACTTAGTTGGTTCTATTGAAGAAGCAATTGAGAAAGGAGAGAAAATGTTAGCTGACGCTAAATAATCAAGTAATGATATTAGAAATAATAACACCCGAAAAAAAAGTTTTTACAGGAGAAGTGACTTCAGTGAAATTGCCAGGAACAACAGGAGGTTTTGAAGTATTGAATAGTCACGCTCCCATTATTTCAACTTTAACTAACGGAAATATAAGAGTAATTACTGCTGATAACAGTACTGAAAATTTTGAAATAAATGGTGGAGTAATTGAAATGCAAAACAATAAAATAATTGTTTTAGCAGATTAATTACATTTAAATAAATTATCAAAAGAGGACTCAATGTAGTCCTCTTTTTTTATGTTTGAAAAATGAAAAAATATTTTTATTTACTTTTTACTATTCTGATTTCTTGCACAAAAAACTTTAAACTGCAAGAAGGAGATTTGCTTTTCCAGGATTTAGATTCCTCACCACTTTGTGATGCAATAGAATTAGTAACTCCAGGATATAATGGCGCTAACTTTTCTCATATTGGCTTGGTGGTTTTAGACAATGATACGCTTAAAGTTTTAGAAGCAATTCCTCCCAAAGTAATGATCACTAACTTAGATGATTTTATCAATCGTTCTTTTGATAAAAACGGGAACCCAAAAGTAATTGTTGGTAGATTAAAAAAGGAATTTATAAATTCTATCAGCAATGCTGTTTCTTATTCTAAAAGTAAATTAGAGATTACATATGATGAAGTATTCTTAATAAATAATGAAACGTATTACTGCTCAGAACTCATCTTTGAAGCATTTGAGAAAGACTCTATTTTTCAGTTAAAACCAATGACTTTCCTTCATCCAAAAACCAAAGACACCCTTAAAGTTTGGAAAGAATATTATTCAGACTTAAACACTAATATTCCTGAGGGAAATCCTGGAATAAATCCTGGAATTATGTCTCTTTCCAACAAAATAGAAATGGTTCATTTTTACGGAATACCGGACGGATTAAATAACTAATTATTTATATATAATTATTCTAGATAATTATATATTTGCCAAAATTTCTGGGGTGCTGCAATACGGCTGAGAACAAACCCATGGAACCTGAAGTGGTAATTCATTTTAGGGAAAATGACAAAGAACTTTCTATTCTGCTCTCACCTATTTATAATTTAAAAAAACCAAAATGAAAAAAGTAATCAGAACACTTTTTGCAATTGTTATTAGTACAACTTTTGTAAATGCACAAAACACAGTAAATAAAAAATTAGATGAAGTTGTTGTTTCAGCAAACAGAGCATCATCAACTGAAAACACATCTAATGTGCAAATAATCAGTTTAGAGGAAATACAAAATGCTCCAGTTCAAACTATTGAAGATTTATTAGAGTACGCAATAAATGTAGATGTAAGACAAAGAGGAGGGCAAGGAGTGCAAGCAGACATAAGTATGAGAGGTGGAACATTCGAACAAGTACTTGTAATGTTAAACGGAATCAAATTAAATGACCCTCAAACAGGGCATCATACTATGGATCTACCTGTAAGCTTGGAGCAAATAGAAAGGATTGAGGTAATTACTGGTGGAGCTACACGAATTTTTGGGAACTATGCCTACACAGGAGCTATCAATATTATTACTAAGAAAGAAGGGAGTTCTTCAGTAACTTTAAGTAGCGGTCAAAACGGATTTAAATCAGCTGAAATCAACTATGCTTTAAAAACATCTAACATCAATCACAATATTTCTATTAATCAAAAAAGAAGTGATGGATTTCCTATCTACCATAAAGATAGAGATACAACTACTATGGAAGTAGATTATAAAATTAAAAATTACTATTACCAAGCAAGCGGAAATATTGCAGGAATAAAAGCTCTTTTCAATATAGGATATACCGATAAAGAATTTGGAGCTTATACCTTCTACACACCAAAATATCCAACACAATTTGAAAAAACTAAAACTACTTTTTCATCTTTACAATTCAAGAAAGAAGGAACTATTTCATTAGAGAACAAATTGTATTGGAAAAAACACAATGATGAGTTTATTTTATTCAGAAATCATCCATCTTGGTATCATAATTTCCATGAAACAAATGTTTATGGAATGGATTTTAATGCAGTTCAAAAAACAAAAAATGGCTCTAATGTCATTGGAATGGAAATTAGAACTGATAAAATAATCAGTAATAGATTAGGGGAAGACTTAGAAAACCCTATTGAAATTGACAGCCTAAATACTTACACAAAAGGACAAACAAGAACAACAACAAACTTATTTGCTGAAAAGAATTTAACCATTGAAAATCTTAGCATATCAGTAGGGGTTATGATGAATATTGACTCAGAATATGGGAATGAATATTTCCCGGGAATTGACATCTCTTACAATATAAATGATGACATTAAATTATTTGCATCTTCTAATAAATCAATGAGAACACCAAACTATACTGAGCTTTATTATGCATCACCAACAAATCAGGGAAATGAATATTTAAAATCAGAACACTCAACTAACAAGGAGATTGGAGTAAAGTGGACAGCCAATTATCACAAAACAACTTTTACTTTATACCAAAGAGAAGGATCAAATATGATTGACTGGATATTAGCTGAAGGAGACAGTATCTGGAGAACTCAAAACTTAAATCAACTTACAACTAAAGGATATGAAATTAATTCAAAAATCAATATCAACAAGTTGTTTAACTCTAACCTTCCTGTAAACAATTTAGGAGTAAACTATGCTTCAAATAAGTTAAATAAAAAATCTGATGGATTCCAATCAGCTTATGTGCTTGATAATTTAAAAACTAATTTTTCAATTTCAGCAAATCAATTAGTTAATGATCAATTAAGAATAGATTGGAGAGCAACTTATCAAGACAGAGAAGGAGGGTATACGGACTTTAATACAGGATTAGAAGTTGAGTATTTACCATTTTGGATAGCATCAACTCGAGTTTCTTATAATGCGTTTAAAAACAGTACACTTTATCTTGAAATCAATAACTTATTCGACAAAGAATATGTTGATTTTGGAAATGTACCCCAACAAGGAAGATGGATGCGAGCTGGAGTGAAAATTATACTTTAATTTAAAAGGAGCTGAAAAGCTCCTTTTTTTTATTCCTTATTTTTACTATCAATAATAATAGTAACAGGCCCATCATTGATCAGAGAAACTTGCATATTAGCACCAAACACTCCTGATTGAACTTTCTTTCCAATCAATTGAGATAGTTCTTCTTTAAACAACTCATATAAAGGAATTGCTTGTTCTGGCCTGGATGCTTTTATATAAGATGGGCGATTCCCTTTTTTGGTTTTGGCGATTAAAGTAAATTGGCTTACAACAATAACCGCTCCATTAACATCCGTAATTGAGTTATTCATTTTACCTTCAATATCCGAGAAAATTCTGAGTTGTGAGGTTTTATTTGCTAGCCATTTTACATCTTCAGTATTATCATCAATTTCAATTCCTAGCAAAATCACTAAACCTATTTCAATTCTTGAAATAATTTCGTTCTCAATTATTACTGATGCTTCTGAAACTCTTTGAATAACAGCTCTCATTTAATAATCATTTGTTCTAAAATGTTCCTCCTCCTCAACTAACATTTTTAAATAATTCTTATGCCTACTTTCAGCAATTTCACCACTTTCTAATGCTAATTTTACTGCACAGTTTGGCTCATTTTTATGTATGCAATTATGGAATTTACATTCCGATTTTAATGCAAAAAATTCTTGGAAATAATTTCCTATTTCAGCTGAATCTAACTCTACTAAACCAAAACCTCTTATTCCAGGAGTATCAATTATTGAAGCTCCAAAATCCAAGTCATGCAACTCAGAGAATGTAGTCGTATGCTGTCCTTGCTGATGCGTATACGAAACCTCTTTAGTGTTAATATTTAAGTTGGGTTGTAAGGTATTTATTAATGTAGATTTCCCAACTCCTGAATGCCCAGAAATTATATTTACTTTACCTTTCATTAATTTTTTAATCTCTGATAAATCATCATTAATTACAGAAGTAGCAAAACAAGTATAGCCTATCTTTTCGTATACTTTTTTAAGATTTTCTTGTTGAATTTTTAACTCATCACTCAATATATCTATCTTATTAAACAAAAGAATAACATCAACTCCATAAGCGTTTGCTGCTACCAAAAATCGATCAATAAAACCAGTAGTAGTTACAGGGCTATCCAATGTAATCATTAATATTGCCTGATCAACATTGGCGGCAATAATATGAGTTTGTTTAGATAAGTTCACTGACTTTCTAAGGATGTGATTTTTTCTTTCAAACAACTTTAAAATCATCCAAAGTTCAGATTCTTTTTCCGCCTCCACCTTATCTCCAACTACAACAGGATTTGTGCTTGTTATGCCAGCAATTCTAAATTTTCCTTTTAGCCTGCATTGCACAACTTCACCATCTTCCGTTTTTACGGTGTAGCGCTTACCTGTTGATTTAATTACTGTTCCTTTCACCCTGCAAATATAGTTGTTATATTTTGTAAGTTTGCTCAAATCTAAAATAAGAGAAATGAATAAAATATTTACACTGCTATTTACTTTTCCAATATTGATAAATGCACAAAACACTGTTTGTTTTACAATAGACCCAAACCCAAATGCAACTGACCCAGCCCTTGCACTTTTCACAAAATATGTGGATGTGTTAGGATGCTTTAGTATTTATGCTGAAAGCACAATATCAGATGCAAAAGTTTTACATGCAGCAGCAGTTGCAGCTGAACTATTGGACAACAATGAAGATGGAATAGTGGACGATCCTTTAATTGAATCTCAACTTACAAGTGAAAGTGCGCTAATGCCTATATTTTATGATGATGGGAATACAGCAATGAACACCTTTGAAAATTATTATCAAGGAGATGGTGTAAGTGCAGTTTTATATAATTTCGAAATTGATCCTACACAAACAGGACATTGGGGAGATGATGCTACAGTAGAGGAAATTATACATACAATAAACCATGTAGGCCATACCAATATATATCCTAATGCCTTTAGCATGCAGGCCAATTCATCTTTAATGTCGGATGCTATGGATGTAGCAAGAGGAGGTCAATTTATGACTATTCCGAATCCTTATCCTGCTTCTGCTTGGTATCATTATGATGATTGGACTTGCGATTATGAATGCATGATGATTGAATATATGTACTGGGCAATTGTAAGTTATATGGGGATATTGGATGACGCCCAAACTGCACAAGGGATTGCTAATGAATGGGAGCCTTACAATGCTACACTTTTACAAAGCACGGATATATTGATGCATGCATTAATAACTGATACTCAATATAAACTTCCTTTATTAGCTCCTGACGGAAACTACTGCCCTAACGCTAGCTCAGTTTCAGAGATAAATACAAAAAGACAAGTAGTGCGAGTTACAGATGTTCTTGGAAGAGAAACAAAAGGAATAAATCAACCTCTATTTTACATCTATGATGATGGAACAGTAGACAAAAGAATAGTTATAGAATAAAACAATAGATTAACAATAAACTAAGATTATGAAAAAACTACTTTACACATTATTGGCAGTATCACTTATCTTTTCAGCTTGTAAGAAAGAAGAGGAAGATGACACTGCTAGTTCTCCATTTATTGGATATTGGTCAGGATATTACTATCAGCAAGACAGTACTAATGTTGGGGCTTGGAATGCTGATATTTCTTCTTCAGGAGAGATTAATGGTACCGCTATTTCTTCTGCTGCTCCTGAGGGGGTTGATTTAATTGGCACTGTATCAAATAGTGGGATTTTTGATGCTGCCATTGGAACAGGAACTTATGGTGTTGCCTTTGAAGGGCAATTAAATGGTAATTATGGAAGTGGAGAATGGAGCTCATCAACAGATGGCTCTTCAGGATTTTGGGAAGGATATAACTACAACCAATAAACTAATATTATGAAAAAACTACTACTTATATTACTTTGCATGCCTATGATTGGGTTTGGGCAGGATGGTCCTTTTTATTTTACTGATAATAATATACAAAGAGAGTTTTATTTACATATTCCAAATAATCTACCAGCAAACTCACCAATTGTTTATGCTTTTCATGGGTGGGGTGGGAATGGAGGCCAGATTATGTCAAGCACTGCTTTTAATATCTTATCTGATCAAAATAATTTTGCGGTTTGTTATCCTACAGCATTAATTGATGGAGATAATGGAACTTCAGGTCTAACATCCTGGAATTGTAGTGGTTTGTCTGATGTTGATTTTATTCATGCATTAAATGATTCGTTACAGAGTCAGTATCAATTTGATGAAAACAGAATATTTGCTACTGGTTTTTCTTATGGAGGAGATATATCATTTCATTTAGCAAGATGTCAAAACTCAAATATTTTTGATGCTATTGCTCCATTAGCAGGAACAATTTTTGACTATATGAATATTTGTTTACCTTCTAGTAATATCTCAGTATTAGTATTACATGGAACAAATGACAATGTGATTAATTTCAATGGAGGAAACTTTCCAAATTATGGGCCTTATATGTCAGCTCCTGACATTGTTACTAATTGGGTAAATTATAATTCTTGCAGTGTAGATACTAGTTACTCTTTATTAGATATAAATAATGATAATAATATTACTGATGTAACAAAATATCACAATATTAATACTGGGGATAAAGTTTGGTTCTACAAAGTAAATAATGGACTACATACATGGTTTGATGTGGCTCCATGGGGAAATGATGATTTTTGGGCAAGTGAAGAAATATGGAACTTTTTTAGTCAAATTTCTAATAGTCCAACAAGTATAACTGAACAGTCAATTAGGTTGAATAAAGAATTAGTAAGTACTATTAATGTGCTTGGTCAAGAAGTGAAAATAGCTACAAATCAACCTCTCTTTTACATCTATGATGATGGAAGTGTAGAAAAGCAAGTTGTTATTCAATAATTGAATAGCCAAAAAATTCTAGCAAATCTATTTCTTTATTAAAGTAAGAGTTTATAATACCCATATTCTCCTTGTTTATCTTCTTTATTTTTTCTTTATTTAGATTTTGGATTTTCATTTTGCAATCAGTCTTAAAGTTATGTGCTGAAAATTCTAAATCAGAATCAATATTTCCTATTTCAGGAATAAATTCTTTAATCTTCTCTACTACTTCATATTTTGTATCACATAGTTCTTCATAAGAAGTAAAAAGAATATTTTCTTTTTCTGAAAGTTTATTTTGCTTTTGATACCTCAAACATTTTAAAGCAAACTTTGCAGCATATTCTGCTGTCGCTCCATTTCTTCTCATAATTCCTTCAACTTGAGCATATGGATTTCTTACCATTGCAATAAAGGTTGAGTTTTGAAATTCTTTCTTTATTGCAGGCACTCTCATCATATTAGGATTGCTTTTATCCATTAGTATACCCATCCTTTGATCCCAATATTTCATCCAAGTTTTTTTGATAAACGCCCAATCATAATGCACTTCATTATGCCAACCTTTATTTAAAAACATCATGTCTTTTACTTCAGGGAGTAATTGCCCTTCCCTAACACCTAAATGATTATTACAACTCAAATTATTAGAAGTAGAAAGAATCTGGTTTAACAAAGTAGATCCACAATAAGGTGGAGTTAAAATAAATAAAAATTGATGATCTTTTCTTCCAAAAAAATTATTTGTAAAAAACCTACTGAGTTTTACTAACTGATAATAAACAAGGTGCAAATACCATCTTGAAGAGTTATGTAAATTCATATCACAAAATTATGATAATTTTAGAATGAATCCTTAACTATTGTCAAAATCTATTGTCTATCTTTGCTACATGTCATTAATCATAAATAGTGTAACTAAATCTTACGATAAACAACAAGCTCTTACTGATGTTTCCTTTACACTAAACAAAGGTGAAATAGTTGGTTTTTTAGGCCCGAATGGAGCTGGAAAATCTACACTGATGAAAATCATAACGTGCTATTTACAGCAAGATAGTGGTAAGGTACAGGTCTGCAACTTAGACATTCAAGAACAAGACTTACAAGTAAAAGCAAAAATTGGCTATTTACCAGAGCACAATCCTCTTTATACCGACATGTATGTGAAAGAATATCTTTCTTTTGTTGGAGGTATTTATAAAGTTGAAAACTTAAACAATCGTATTGCTGAAATTATCATACAAATAGGATTAATCCCTGAGCAAAGTAAAAAAATTGGAGAACTAAGTAAAGGATACAGACAAAGAGTTGGGTTAGCTGCAGCACTTTTACATAATCCAGAAGTATTAATTCTTGATGAACCAACAACAGGACTTGACCCTAATCAATTGGTGGAAATTAGAAATCTAATAAAAGAAGTTGGGAAAGATAAAACTGTACTCCTATCCACACACATTATGCAAGAAGTTGATAAAATGTGTAACCGAGTAATCATCATTAGTAAAGGTAAAATTGTTGACGACCAATTAATTTCTAATTTCCAAAATAATAAGATCGACCTAGAAGAGCATTTTAGAAAATTGACTGCTTAAGAAAAGCTTCCAACTATTTGCTGCACATTATCCGATTTCCCCATAGTATAAAAATGGATACAAGGTACGCCAAAGTCAATAAGTTCTTTTGTTTGCTGAATAGCCCATTCTACTCCTACTTGCCTAACATCTGTATTGGTCTTGCATTTTAGCACTTCATCCACAAGTCGATTTGGCACATTCAAATGAAACCTTTGTGGCAATAAAGTCAATTGCTTTTGAGTAGAAATAGGTTTAATTCCAGGTATAATCGGAATAGTAATATCATTTTCTCGGCATAAGTTTACAAAATCGAAATACTTCTGATTGTCAAAAAACATTTGTGTAACAATATAATCAGCACCTGCTTCTACTTTCTTTTTCAGGAAATGAATATCCGAATGCATATTGGGGGCTTCAAAATGCTTTTCAGGATAGCCAGCAACCCCTATGCAAAAATTAGTTGGAGCTGAACTTTTTAGTTCTTCATCCAAATAGATTCCATTATTCATCTCGTTTACTTGCCCTAATAATTCTGAAGCATATTTATGTCCATCTTCTTCTGCTGAAAAATAAGTTTCTGATTTTATAGGATCACCCCTTAACACCAATACATTATCAATTCCTAAGAAATCTAAATCGATTAATGCATTCTCTGTTTCTTCCTTACTAAAACCTCCACAGATAATATGAGGTACAGTATCCACCTGATATTTATTCATTATTGCTGCACATATCCCTACAGTCCCAGGTCGTTTCCTTACCGCTCTTCTTTCCAATAACCCATCTGTTCTTTTCTTATACACAAACTCCTCTCTATGATAAGTTACATCAACAAATGAAGGATTAAACTCCATTAACGGATCTAAGGAATTATAGATAGACTGTATACTTGCTCCTTTTAAAGGAGGTAGAATCTCAAAAGAAAATAATGTCTTTTTTGCGTTTGTAATATGTTCTGTTACTTTCATAATTTCATTTTATATATTTGACCTTAGCCATTTCTCTACTTGTGCTACACTCATGTTTTTTCGTTTTGCATAATCTGCTATTTGGTCGTCCTGTACTTTTCCAACACTAAAATATTTAGCCTCAGCATGTGCAAAATAATAACCACTTACTGTTGAATTCGGGCTCATAGCCATGCTTTCTGTAAGGCTTACCCCTATACTTTTTTCAGCATCCAATAATTCAAATATTTTTAACTTTTCGGTATGATCAGGACATGCAGTATAGCCTGGAGCAGGGCGAATCCCTTTGTACTCTTCCTTAATTAAATCCTCATTTTTAAACTGCTCATCCCCAGCGTAACCCCAAATTTCTTTACGGATTTTTTCATGTATATATTCAGTTAGGGCTTCTGCTAATCTATCCGCAATAGCTTTCAACATAATGCTATTATAGTCGTCATGATCTTTTTCAAAAACTGCCAACTGCTTTTCAATTCCCAAACCTGCCGTACAAACAAAAGAACCCATATAATCTTGTTTTTTGGAAGTAAGTGGCGCTACAAAATCAGCCAAACATCTGTTTGCTTTTCCCTTTTCCCCTTGCTGACGCAAAAAGTTATATGCAGCAATTTGCTTTCCATTTTCAAATAAATGAACATCATCTCCTGCTGAGTTAGCCTGCCAAATACCAATTACCGCTTTAGCCTTCAACCATTTATTTTTAATAATATTATCCAACATAGTATTAGCATCTTCCAATAACTGCTTTGCTTGCTCTCCAAAGTTTTCATCCTCCAATATTGCTGGATATTTTTTACGCATTTCCCAAGTAAAAAAGAAAGGTGTCCAATCAATATAGTTACGAATGGTAGCTATATCAATATTATCAAAAACCTGTACTCCCAACTGATTTGCAGTAGGAATAGTTAAGTTTTCCCAATCCGTTTTGGCTGCATTTACCCTTGCACTAGCAATACTCACATATTCTTTATCCAATTTTCGGTTCAAATAATTTTCCTTAATCGTATCGTATTCAGTGGCAACAGCTATTTGGAAATTTGCTTTATCTTTTCCTATTAGTTTACTTGTCACTCCTACTGCTTTGGAAGCATCCAATACATGCACAACCGTATTGTAATTATAATGCTCGTTAATTTTTACTGCTGTATGAATCTTAGAAGTTGTAGCCCCACCTATCATAAGTGGCACCTTAAAATCATTTCTTTGCATTTCCTTTGCCACATCAATCATTTCGTCCAATGAAGGGGTAATCAATCCGCTTAATCCAATTACATCTACATCCTGTTTTTTTGCTTCCTCCAGAATTTTATTAGCAGGAACCATTACTCCCAAATCAATAATTTCATAATTATTACAGCCCAAAACTACACCCAGAATATTTTTTCCGATATCATGCACATCTCCTTTCACAGTAGCCAAAAGCACTTTTCCTGCCTTGCTACTTGCTGTTTTTTCTTTTTCAATAAATGGAGTAAGTACTGCCACTGCTTTTTTCATTACTCGTGCACTTTTTACTACTTGTGGCAAAAACATTTTTCCTGATCCAAAAAGCTCACCTACTATTCCCATTCCATCCATTAATGGACCTTCAATTACATCCAAAGGGCGTACTGCTTTTAAGCGCGCTTCCTCTGTATCCTGTTCAATAAAAGCAACTATTCCTTTTACCAAAGCATGAGATAATCTTCCTTCTACCGACTGTCCTCTCCAAGATAAATCCTCAACTCTTTGCTTTCCATCTCCCTTTATATTTTCTGCCAAATCCACCAAGCGTTCAGTGGCTCCATTATCTTTATTCAATAGTACATCCTCTACTGCTTTCAGTAAATCTATAGGAATATCTTCATACACCTCAATCATTCCTGCATTTACAATTCCCATATCCATGCCATTATTAATCGCATGAAATAAAAAGGCAGAATGCATAGCCTCACGGACAATATTATTTCCTCTGAACGAAAAGGACACATTACTCACGCCACCACTTACCTTAGCGTATGGCAGATTTTCTTTTATCCATTTTGTAGCCTTGAAAAAATCAACTACATAATTATTATGCTCTTCAATACCAGTAGCAACCGTTAATATATTGGGGTCGAAAATAATATCCTCAGCAGGAAAACCAATCTCATCTACTAAAATACGATAAGCTCTTTCACAAATTCTAATTTTATCATTATAGTCCACTGCCTGACCCTTTTCATCAAAAGCCATAACAACAACTGCAGCTCCATATTTTAATATCGTTTTAGCATGCAGCTTAAACACTTCCTCTCCTTCTTTTAAGGAAATAGAATTAACAATTCCTTTTCCTTGTATGCATTTCAATCCTGCTTCAATAATATTCCATTTGGAGGAATCCACCATAATTGGAATTTTGGAAATATCTGGATCAGAGGCGATTAAATTCAAAAAGTGTACCATGCACTCCTTGCCTTCCAGCATTCCATCATCCATATTAATATCAATGGCTTGCGCACCACCTTCAACTTGATGCAATGCTACTTCAAGCGCTTTTTCCAGATTATCTTCTTTTATTAATCTTTTGAATTTCAGAGAACCCATTACATTGGTACGCTCGCCAATATTTGCAAAATTACTTGCTGTTGAAATCGTGACTGCTTCCAATCCACTCAGGCGCATTTCTTTTTTAAGTGTTGGAATTTTTCTTGGCGAATAATTACTGGAAATGCGTGAAAATTCTGCAATGTGCTCAGGGGTTGTACCACAACAACCCCCAATAATATTAACCAAATCACTCTGCATAAAATCTTCTAATTGAGCACCCATTGCTTCTGGGCTTTCATCATACTCTCCCATTTCGTTGGGCAAGCCTGCATTAGGATATGCACTTACATAAAAAGGAGCTTTTTTTGCTAATTCTCTTACATAAGGACGCATGGCTTTTGTACCCAAAGCACAGTTAAATCCAACACTCAACAGTGGAATATGGGATATAGAATTCAAGAATGCCTCTGCCGTTTGTCCTGAAAGTGTTCTACCACTTTCATCCGTTATTGTTCCTGAAACCATAATAGGAACTCGAAAGCCCTTTGCTTCAAACACATCTTCAATAGCAAATAAAGCCGCCTTACAATTTAGGGTATCAAATACAGTTTCTACTAATAATAAATCTGCCCCACCATCCAATAAACCATTTACTTGTTCAATATAAGCATCCTTCAAGCCATCAAAAGTAATGTGCCTAAATGCAGGATTTTCTACATCAGGAGAAATAGATGCTGTTCGGTTTGTTGGGCCAATAGCACCAGCTACAAATCTTGGTTTTTCAGGAGTTGAGCACGCGATAGCAACCTCTTTTGCAATTTTTGCTGATTGGAAATTCAACTCATATACAGCCGATTCTAAACTATAATCCCCTTGCGCAATGCTTGTTCCGCTAAAGGTATTTGTTTCAATAATATCAGCCCCAGCATCCAAATATTCTTTATGGATTGCCTTGATAATATCAGGGCGTGTGATGGAAAGCAAGTCATTATTTCCTTTTACATCAAAAGAATGATTTTTGAATTGTTCTCCTCTAAAATCTTCTTCAGAAAGAGTATATCTTTGGATCATAGTACCCATTGCACCATCAAGCACAAGGATTCTGTTCAGTAGTAATTGTTCTATTTTAGGTCTCATATTTTAATAAGACTTAGCAAAAAAGATAGGGTGGGGAAAATTTATGTATTCCGCTCATCTTCCTCCATATTATGGAGTGGGATTTGGCACCTTGCATTTCCAAGGTTGCCAAGACATCATAGGGCCCATCCCTCCGTCTTTCTTGATAAGTATGGCACAAATAAAAACAAAAAAATTAAAAAACAACCACAATTTTAAAAAATTTTATAAGTTTGCCGACCTAAGTGGATAGATTTGGCCTATTGCAACCACTAAAAAAAATGCTAAAAACAGTATTTCCTTTAGCGCTTTTACGCCAAATCGTCCGATTAAATTATTGTTAAACTTAAAATTTAAAAAGATGTCATATTATTTCACATCAGAGTCCGTTTCAGAAGGACACCCAGACAAAGTAGCCGATCAGATTTCGGATGCACTATTAGATAATTTTTTAGCCCAAGACCCAAACTCAAAAGTTGCTTGTGAAACCTTAGTAACTACAGGGCTTACAGTGCTTTCAGGTGAAGTAACTACTGAAGCTTACATTGATGTTCAAAAAATTGCTAGAGAAGTAATTTTAAAAATTGGATACGATAAATCAGAATACCAATTTGATGGAGATAGTTGTGGAGTTATTTCAGCAATACACGAACAGTCACCAGATATTAATCAAGGAGTAGTTGAAGGAAAAGGATTAAACAAAGAACAAGGAGCAGGAGACCAAGGAATGATGTTTGGTTATGCTACAAACGAAACCGAGAATTTAATGCCTTTGGCTTTGGATATTTCGCATAAAATATTAATTGAACTTGCGGCAATACGTAAGGAAGGAAAGGAAATGACTTATTTACGTCCTGACTCAAAATCTCAAGTTACTTTAGAGTATAATGATGACCATACTCCAAAAAGAATTACTGACATTGTAGTCTCTACTCAGCATGATGATTTTGCTGATGAAAAACCAATGCAAGAGCAAATTGAAAAAGATGTTAGAGAAATATTAATTCCAAGAATTAAAATTCAATTATCAGAAGATAATAAAGCCCTTTTCGGAACAGAAAAATACCATGTAAATCCAACAGGAAAATTTGTGATTGGAGGGCCACATGGAGATACTGGACTTACTGGGAGAAAAATTATTGTAGATACATATGGTGGAAAAGGGGCTCATGGTGGTGGAGCATTTTCTGGTAAAGACCCATCAAAAGTGGATCGTTCAGCAGCTTATGCAACTCGTCATATTGCTAAAAACTTGGTAGAAGCAGGTGTTGCTGACAGAATTTTAGTACAAGTAAGTTATGCCATTGGAGTTGCTGAGCCAATGGGTATTTTCATTGATACTTACAGAACTTCTAAAGTAAATAAGACAGATGGAGAAATTGCTGAGATAGTAAAAAACATGCCTTGTTTCAACTTAAAACCAGCATCAATTATTAGCCGTTTAAAACTTAAAAATCCTATTTATTCCGAAACTGCAGCTTACGGGCATATGGGAAGAACATCAGAAAATAAAACTGTTAGTTTCCTTGTTAACGGAAAACAAAAAGAAATAGAAGTAGAAACTTTTACTTGGGAAAAACTAGACTGCCAAGAAGAAATAAAAGAAGCTTTTAGCTTATAAAAAAAAACACTAATTTTAAGGTCGCAATTATGCGACCTTTTTTATTACCTAATTATGAAGAAATTACTATTCCTACTTTTTATCACTTTCAAGTTTTCAGTTGTTGCGCAAGTGGAAATGAAATACAATGCAAATGCTGAAAATTTGCCGCATTGGGCACAATTGATGTATGCAGAAAATCCTGATGAAGGAGCAGTAATTAATGCTTACACTAATTTTTACAAGAAGAATGAATTAGTAAAAAATAAACACACGCAGTACTACAAAAGATGGTTAAGAGGTATTAGTAGATTCTCAAATGCAAAACCAATTCTTAAAACTTCAAAAAGTAGTAATCAGTGGGAATGTGTAGGACCTTGGGATTTCGATAAGGATGCTGCAAGTAGAAGTTATGCCCCTGGTGCTGCTCATGTATATACAATAGAACAAGCTGCAAGTAATCCAAATGTATTATATGCTGGTTCAGCTACTGCTGGTGCATGGAAAACAATTGATAAAGGTGATAACTGGAATTTAATTACGCAGGATTTATTTCTAAATGGAGTATATGCTATTGAAATAGATTTTACAAATCCAGAAATTATCTACATCAGTGGGAATGGAGGAATTTATAAATCATATGATGGAGGGGTAAACTGGACAGTTATTGGGAATGCAACATTTACTGCTTTATCCCATTCAACAAAGGATATAAAACTATCAACTACTAATAATCAAATATTATTTATCGCATCTGATGAAGGTCTATTTAAATCAATAGATGGAGGGAATAATTTCACTTTGATTATGAATGGTAATTTTTTAGAAATTGAGTTTCATCCTAGCAATCCAAATACAATGTATTTTGTAAAACAAGCGGGAGATAGTACTCTTTTTTACAGATCAGATGATGGAGGAAATACACTTACAAACTTTACAAACGGATGGCCAAACCCTAATAGTGTTGGCGGTGAGCAAAAAAGAACAGAAATTGCCATAAGCCCTGCTGCTCCTGATAAAATTGTGGCATTAGCAACAGGAAGTGCAAATGGGGGAAGTGGTTTATATGGTATTTACATAAGTGATGATAAAGGAGAGAATTGGACTTTTCAATGTTGTGGGCCTCAGCCTGCAGGTCCTCCAGATTCAGTAA
>Ga0206125_10001688_pt1 | contig 25115 bp, 18 predicted proteins | sample Helgoland_Spring_4_FD_148598 | JGI IMG/M metagenome (GOLD analysis project Ga0206125, IMG submission 148598) | Pelagic subsurface seawater microbial communities from Kabeltonne, Helgoland, North Sea - Helgoland_Spring_Bloom_20160331_1 | ecosystem: Environmental > Aquatic > Marine > Epipelagic ... | reverse complement strand
AATACTTTTTAGAAAAAAGTAAAGCAAAAAAATACTTTTTAGAAAAAAGTAAAGCAAAAAAATACTTTTTAGAAAAAAGTAAAGCAAAAAAATACTTTTTAGAAAAAAGTAAAGCAAAAAATACTTTTTAGAAAAAAGTAAAGCAAAAAAATACTTTTTAGAAAAAAGTAAAGCAAAAAAATACTTTTTAGAAAAAAGTAAAGCAAAAAATACTTTTTAGAAAAAAGTAAAGCAAAAAAATACTTTTTAAGAAAATAATTTTTGTCTAAACTTTTTAAGAAAATGGTATTTTTTTTTTCTATGCTTATATTATAAAATGAGTGGTAAATTATTTGTAATTGTTGAATTTGGTTCTTCTGGATGTAAATTATGTTTTTATGATGAAAATAAAAAAAATGTAACAAATATTGGAAAAGGTGGAAATCTTTTACATGAAAAAAATACAAATTTACAAAACGAAATTAAAACAGTAAAAACATATAATCATTATTTTAAATTTGATAGTTTAGGAGAAATTAGGGTTTATATTAATAATGGTACTGATACAGAAGGTACATTATTACCTGATTTCGGCCAATTACAAGGATACACAATAGAATGTTATACTATATTTTTATCATCTGGTAATTTAAATAGTTCGTCATTTAATGAGTCTGACGGAGGGACACCAGATATTATGTCACAAATTTATATTTATTTTAATAACAAAAAAATTAGTTATTACCAAACCCAAGATAATCTACCAAAAATTCATACATCGAATGCGTTAAAAAGTGAGATTTTAAAATATAATAAAAGGAACAGTGGTAAAATCTTGGAACCAGCATCAGCACATGAAGCTAAAATTGAAGCTGCATCATATTATGTGGATTTTTATGCAACAATGGACTTTTCTGAAATAAATTTACCATTGTTATTAGTATTTATTGGTGGTCAAACATTACAGATAGGAGTATATGAAAACGAAATATATAGATGTATTATAGCTTGTGACTGTGATAAATTAAGTGAACATTTACCAAAATTACAAACTTTTTTTGATACAAATAGCAGGATTAATTTATTATTAAGTTCTAATGCTAATTTTATTCTTAATGAATTATACACTGGTGAAGTAGAACTTACTAATAAATACGAGACATCAGACAATTTTAAGCTCCCAGGAGGAGTGAGTTCATCTAACAGTTTAAAAATAGATAAAGATAATGTAATTAAAAATATTTGAAAGCTTGAAACTTTAGTCAACGATAAAGGAGCACCGGTAGCACTTACTGATTATACTGCTGGTAAAACAAACCCGGGTGAAGAAGAAAAATTAAAAATTCAAAATCAACTTAATGCATTTATAGAATTAATGATACAATTTAACCAAAATAAAAATAAAATACATACTATAGTTTCTCGTAAAGTTGGACCTGAACACCAGAAAATAGGTGCGGCTGCAGGTGCTGCAAGTTTACTAATAAAATCGTACTTGAAAGATAGGAGCGAGTACCAAGAACAGCATAATAAAATAACTAAGATTCACAACACAACTGGACCATCCCACTTACCTTGGAATACCGGTGGGAGTAGAAGAAGAACAAGACGTAGAAGGAGTTCTAAAACAAGAAAATCCAGAAAGAATAGAAGATTTTCTTCTAAAAAGAGAAGAATAAATAAAAGGAGAAATTCAAGAAAAAATACTTTTTTCTAAAAAGTATTTTTTCTTAAAAAGTTTCTTTTTGTCTAAACTTTTTTTTAAAAAGTTTCTTTTTAAGAAAGCTTTTCGTAAACAAAGTAATTGTTCAAGAAACTATATTGTTTCAGTTCATCGTCCATTTCTTTCACTTTCCCGTATTTTTTGGCGTCACCAACACTGGTAAACATATTTTCAAAGCTGGCATTTTCAACCAATTTGAGTCCATATTTACTGCACGTTTTAGTTAAATAATCCATGTTTGTTAAAAATTCATTGAATGTGGTGCCAATAGATTCATTGTAAACACCAATTTCCATTCCGAGTGACGCATCACTCGCACTAAATTTAGTTTGTGTATATTTCTTTGTTATTTTCCATATTAAGGTTGAACCTTCATTACTAATAGTATCTTTTCCTTTTAATGCCTCAAATACAGATTCGCCACTTAGACATGTACCAATAAACCGACCGCCCGTTTTAAGACTTTTGGACACATTATTTAAGTATATGTTAATCATTTCGGGGGTTTTAAAATAGTAATGGATGGAAAACTGACAACTTACAACATCAAACCCACCATCTTTGACATCGCTATTCCCGAGATTGTAAAAGTTTCGCAGTTTCCCATTTTTGACTTGGCTCATCGAAATATTGCCATAAATAATATCCAAATAATATTTGTTTAATTCGTCTTTGGCACAACTGGCATCTAATATATTTTTAGAAGTATCCCCCCAAATCATCATATAATTTTCGCCAATGTCTGTTGTATCCATCTCATTCATTTTATTTAAAATCCGATTACAAACACCATTGGAACTATCATTTAATCCATGTTTGGAAATATCAATTCCAACTAACATATTTACTTGCGCTTCGATCCAGTGATTTAAATCCCCACCTTTACCAACCGATGTATCTAACATGTTCTTCCCGTTCAATGTATTCTCTAAAATTAGGTGCTTCTTCACAAATGAATGGAAATCATACATTGGACCACCTTTTCGGTCAGACCGTTTCATAATACGGTCATAATAACGTTCAAATTCGTCACCTTTTTCTATGTTACCACTTACAATCATATCTAATGTAACGGCGTCATGAATACAATTCCACACATTCGTCGCCGTGATAAAATCATTTGGATTCAAATTATCTCGAACTCTAAGAGGTTTCCATTTAAATATAGTGTCGGTATTAGGTTCATATATACATTCGATGATCATTTTCTCTTCAATAATATTTTGATCATCAAGTGAATACATGTTTCCATTGGCGTCTAGGGGGACAGGGGCATAATGAATATCTTTAATATAGGGTTCCGTAGGCATAAATGGCACATTATTATAACTTGGTTCAAAGGACAAATTTTCGTTTAATATTCGACATGAATTATGCTTTGTATGAATCGTGGGGTCATAACCGACATTTAATATCATCGTCTTATATGGTGTAATAGTTCCGTTATAATCCATATATTTTATTAAATCCGACGATTCATTTTTTGGATCTTTAACAAATTCTACAAAGAAATCAATCGTGTTTTGTTCGGGTGGTTTCCATTTAAAAGACCGATACCAACGCCCATTAAACATATTTTTCTGTGTTTTACCAGGCTCTTCTCCTACAAACAAATTGCGTGGGGTGAAAATAAGCCCATCGATATCATAAATATAATCTTTCTTGTAGACTTTATCACATTCAGCAAAAATTTTTGTATCAGCTTTTAAATCATCTATTTTAATTTTTAAATCGAAATATTCATCGGAACCTTCATCTTCTAATCTCAAATCAACTTCTAATTCATCTAGTTCTTGTTCCACTTCTTTACTATAAAAATCATCGTCACCAAAATAGAATTTCTTCTTTAATATTTCCAAATTATTATTACTATCTTTTATAAGCTTTTTACTAATAATATCAATAGAGTCAGTAATATATTCATATCGCGATTTTTCTATTTTACCATCGGCGATTTCTTCATTTGACCGATTAAGAATCCGTTTACGAATATCTTCGCCACTAACGAAATAAGCATCAAAAATCATTAGTAAATTAATATTATTGTGTTCCTTATCTTTTAAAATATATTCAGTATCTAATATACTATTAGCAAGTTCGACACATTTAGCTCCAATATACTTAACATCATTTTTCCGATTTATTAAATACATTTTACCATCATCTATTACGACAAGAAGATTCCGTTCCCCATCAGCTTTATCTGTAACCGAATAGCCTTTTCTAATAGAAACCATACCTTTATAATCTTCATATTTACGTTCTAATACATGTTTCTTTTCGAGTGTAACATTCATCGGTCCACTGAATCGATGGTCACCCATTATTTCCTTATATTTTCCAATAACCTGATTTTTTTCTATTTCCGAAATAATATAATAACTTTTTTGTATCGATTGTAAAACAATTATCAGATTTTGAAGCATTTGTACTAGAACGGTTTTATCATCTTGCTTCACTTTCATTTTATTACCTAAATATTCAATTTCTATCTCATATTCTAATTCATTATTAAATACATTTGACTTTTTAACTGATTTTGAAGGCATGACCACCTCTCGTTTTTTACCGATCATTGTTACTTTGTCAGAAGCCTTTAAGGCATCAAACCATTCATTAAATGCAGTTTTACCAGCAATATATTCCGGGACAACAACATATTTTCGCATAAAATCTTTTACCTCACTCTTTTTTAGTTTAGTTTCATCATCTTTAATTGTTTTCTTATTAGATGATTTAAGAATCGTTAAATCAAATTGAAATCGATTGTCTTTTGTAGTAAAACTGATACGTTTTTTATATCGAAAAATCTTATCATACGAATTCCATTTTTTCATGATTGATGCTACTTCCGTATTAGATTTATTCAAAATAGTTTCTCGTTTTAAGTTGAATCTAACTCTATATTCATTAATATCGGTTTTTTTTACACTATTTTTTTTCATAATAATTAGATTCTTTTCATTTATGGTCTTAATATCGTCAGTTTCACAATATTCAACTATATTTTCTTTACCCACAACACTAAACCTAATATCATTTACAATAATATCAAGCACTTCTTCTTCGTTATTATATTTTATGTCCTTATTTCCTTTTAATCTTTTAATTGTATTCGAAAACATTTCACTATTAATTTTATTATTTTGTAAATTCTTCACCAATACCTCTAATTCAAGGTCTTTATCCCTATGCGAATATGACACCATACTTAATAAGTGTTGGGTGTGTTTTTTTATATGCATTCTATAATATATATATATATATTTATTTTTTAAATAAATTTCAATTTTTATATAAAAATACTTTAAGAAAAAAAAACCTTTTTAAGAAAAAGGTTGACCAAAAAAAAAACCTTTTTAAAAAGTTTAGTTTGTTTTTGTTAAAACTTTTTTAAAAAGTTTAGTTTGTTTTTGTTAAAACTTTTTTAAAAAGTTTAGTTTGTTTTTGTTAAAACTTTTTTAAAAAGTTTAGTTTGTTTTTGTTAAAACTTTTTTAAAAAGTTTAAAGATATTCCCATCCATTTTGTTTCGCTTTTTTTTTGGTTTCGTTTGCTACTTTTGCTACTTTTGCTGCTTTTGCTGCTTTTGCTAATTTTGCTGCTTTTGCTGCGTTTGCTGATTTTACTTTTGCTTTTGCTAATTTTTCTACTTTTTCCTTCTTTTTTGTGTTGTATATTTGCTGTCTTTTGTTTCTATCGGCTAGGAATGCTTCGTCATTCGCTTTTTTCTTTGCTTGTTGTTTTTTGTATATTTTTGTTTTTTGCCACGCTCCAGTAGAGTGTAACGCTGTCCATATCGTGGGATCGTTAGTTCCATTATGGTCGAAGCGCGACCCCCCTAATATTTTTCTAGATTTATGTGATGTTCGTTTAACTCTTCGTGATTTTCCAGATTTTCGACTCATTCTTTTTGACATTCTAGGCATTTTATAATATATTATAATATTTTAATTTGTGTATTATACTTTTTGAGAAATTAAGAAAAAGTATTTTTTGTTAAAAGTTTCTATTAACTAAATCACTATACAATTGACCCTTATTTTTATTTTTACCATTATCTAATGTTAATGATATATCAAGCATTTTACATTTATCTTGCAATTCAATTAATTTATATGATGTAATTGATTTAAGTGTTATCTTTTTAGTTGGTTCTAATGTTGGTTCTAATGTTGGTTCTAATGTTGGTTCTAATGTTGGTTCTAATGTTGGTTCTAATTCGGATGATTTCTCTAAATTATTAATTTTGAGTTTGTTAATAATACATTTGTAAATCAAATTACATGGTGATTCACCGAAAATATGAATTAATGGTAAATAAACATTATTATAGTTGACAATAATTACATTCTTATAACTGTCGTTGTAATTATTTCCAGTATAATAACTAAATTTATAGTAATCAAGCACAACCAGATTAATAGTATAATAATCAGCTAAATAATGTAGTTCAGACGATTTAAAAATATTGTTTTCAATATTTGTTTCCATTTCAGATTTTTTAAAATTCATTTTACCATATTTTTTTGTGTTAAAATAAGCAGGCAATTCATTCATCAAATTTTCTTTTAATTGATGCGAAAATGTTTGTTGTTCGGCATTATTTTTAAATTTGAAGTCACTAAGTAAAATATATAACATCGAGTTAAGAAAACTTACAGAATTAATAGAAATACCATATAAATAGTAATTATCACATAATAGATTATCAAACAGATTATCTAATTTTTTAGGAATGTTAATAACTTCATTCTCATTATACATAATATCACCATGACTATCACCATGACTATTACCATGACTATTACCATGACTATTACCATGACTATTACCATGACTATTACCATGACCAGGCGTTTCTATGATTTCATCTTTAAGATTATCCAAATGTTGTTTAATTCTTTTTTTAATAGTAGAAGATTGTTCAAATTCAGGACTAACATTAAGTGATATCTTAATATTTTGTTTATTGCTTTTAATACATTTAGTAATAGTTCCAATAGATAAAGACATAATTTAATTATAATTCTTTAAAATATGTTTAAATCAATTTTTTAATCAATTTATTTTTATAAATTCAAGAAACTCATAGATTTCCTTAAGACATTGTGGATCTAAATTTTTCATATTCAAAAATATTCCATTATTATTTTGAGAATATTTTACATCATTTTTATCAACAATTTTTAATATTTCGATTTGTTGAAAATCTTCTAATTCAGATATTTCATCTCTCAAATTCTTTAATACTAATTCATTGTTAGATGTCATTTAATATATTCCTATATTTTTAAAATATTTTTTAAACTAAACTTTTAAAAAAAGTTTTAACAAAAACAAACTTTTTCCTAAAAGTTTAAATGAAATATCTGGGCATAAGTGTTTTATCACCTTTTGAATTAACAAATTGTGGCATTTCTAATACATCTCGTTCTTTTGTAATATCATTAATATACCCATCATATTGTTTTAAATTAGAATTAACATTTTCAACACAATATTTTAATACATGTTTATTTAAATCTCGAATTTGTTGTTGTAAATGTGTTGTTTGATTTTTACTATATTGTAAATATATGGATCTCATAACAATTAGAACTTCATCTTCGGATTGTTTACATATTTTTCTACCACTAAGTTTAAAAATACCTTCAATAATTAAATCTTGGATTAAATCTATATTACTTTGTGAAAAATAAAGTTCATTTAAATCGTTTTTACAAAATGTTCCGGTCATATGTTCTGATTTTTTATTATCTACATTATTATTTTCAAACAATTCAAATGGTGCGCCATTATAATTATCAAGATTAATAAAACTACTCATATAATATAAGTCATTTAAAAAAAAAATACGAATTTAACCACTATATTATATGTTCATTGGTAATCTGTAATGAAAACAGTGTTTGGAGCGATAAATTAAACATTTTTCCAGTGCTAAATGTAAATTGTTTAGAATTTAGTGTTGGATCTGAGAAAAAATCAAAGGAATTTTTAATTAAAAAATCTCCACTACTATTTGTGTTCGTTTCCAAATCAATCGTATAATCGAATGGAATAACTATTTCATTAAATAATTTGGTTGTTCCTGTTCCAATACCGCTGGTTTTTAATAATTCGATTATTGTATGTCCCTCATCTCGCATTAAAAAATTAGTTAAATCACTATTTATCGATGTAAACACTACATCTTTAAATATAATTTTATCACCGATGTTAAATTCATCACCGCATAAATATTGTTTAAATGCTATGATTATTTTTTTATTAGGTGTACTAGCATCTACTAAATTCGGTGACGACCCGGTTGTATCTCTGGATCCTTTAATAGTATAACATTCTAAATAATTATTAAGATTTGATAGAATCTTTCCATCAGGTGTAGTAATAGATATTTCAATATTATTTAAATATGTATTTGGACCTCCATTATAATCTATACACGATAAAGTGATATCTTTAAATAGTAGAACACTACGGTCCGTCCCGCCTACAATTGAATTATTCAAATTACCATTTTCGGTAAATGTTGGTCCGCTTGCAACTGAACTTCCACTATTATTGCTTGTTTTAGAAAGAACATCGTCTAAAACTAATATAAAACTTGCTTTATTTAACAGTGTGTTTGAACCAAACATATTTGGATTACGTATTTCGCTAATATTTAATATTAAATAGGGTAAATCACTTACTCTCATAAATTTTTTTACATTTGTCGTGGCATTTATAAATCCATTATTATATAAACTTAAAACTTCTTTTATATCTACATAAATATTGGGAATAATCATTCCCAAAAAATGTATAGATTTAATATTTTTAAACGATTTTCCAATATTCAGTACATTTTTATTTAACGAACTAAAATTAATAGAAAAATTATAGGGTGTATCAATTGTATAATTTCGATCTTTACTATTTATTGTAATTATGTGATTTTTTTCTTTAAATTTCTCTTTGCTTATATCAACAAATTGTTCAAATTCATCGTATAATGCTTGAGTATTTACATCAGTTGAGGATTCATCACTTGAATCACTGTCATTATTTTTATACACATCCATTATAGTATGTATAAGTTTTTTCTTTTAAATATTAAAGAAATAATTATATAAATTATTTTATTTTGGACAAATCAAACAACATAATAGTTATGGTTGGAGCTGGTATTAGTGTTTCGGCTGGAATACCTGATTTTTAGAACTCCTGGAACACTGGTTTATATTCTAAACTTGAATCATATAATTTATTTAGATTTATTAACTTTGAATTTAAATTTTTTAGTTAGTTTATAATGACTAAGTTTAGGTTCTAATACACCAAGGTCATCTAACCATAATTGTTTATTATCTTTTAATAATAGATTTTTATGTTCGGTCTGTTTATTTTCTAAATTGGCATTAAATTCATCAATTTTATCTTTTGTTAAATTATAAATAGGCATTTTCAATAAATAATCATAAGTATCAGTTTCCTTAGGATAATCTCCAGTATCTAATTGTTCAATAATATTAGCTTTACTCCTATTATTAATTATAATTTTACTTTCAATAAATTCAGTAATGAATCTAATTTTAATACTTAAAACATCAATATCTCGTTGTAATCTACCCAATAAATATGCTTTTCGTTTATCATACAAATCGATTCGCAATTCAATATATTCATCCAAAATATCATTAATAGTAGTATATTTCCTAATTTTATTATGTGAATCAAATGCTACAATATTACTTAGATTAATTTGACTAACTAACTTGAATGTTTTCTCTAATTTGGTCATTCCAAGTTTATCATTATATTTATTTAGGTCCCATAAATCATCTTCATTCATAACAATTTCAAATTTAACTTCGGTATCGGTGCTGTAAGAATTATAATATTTAATTATCTGTTTTTCATCTTTATTCTTATCAATAATAAGACTTTCTAAATATATTTTATATGTATCCGTCCATGAACCAATCGGTAATTCAGTAATAATAATTTTACCGTGCTTCACCTCATAAATACCTTTACTAACAAATGTGGTGTTATTTTTCTTTTCGATGGTTCCTTTAAACCCATGACAATAAGGAATCATATCACTATAATCTTTTCCATCTAATTTATGTTTAATATTTGTTAAAATATCTAATGGATTAAATTTAGGGATAAATGTTGACCAACCGGTTCCTATACCTTGACTTCCATTAATTAAAATCATTGGAAGAATCGGGACATAATTAATTGGCTCAACATCAACACCATCATCGTTATTATATTTATATAATGGTTCATCTAATTTATTAAATAACATGCTTGTAATTGGCATAAGTTTAGTATGAATATACCTTGGCTGAGCCGAATCTTTCCCCCCTTTACAACGGGTTCCGAACTGTCCGATGGGGTCTAATAGACCAATGTTATTTGAACCTGTAAAATCTTGTGCCATATTAATAATCGTTCCATGAAGACTCATTTCTCCATGATGATAAGCACCGTGTTCACTAACATAACCTGCGAGCTGAGCTACTCGAATTTCTTTAGATGTTAGGTTTCGTTTAAAACAGCAATATATAACTTTTCGTTGCGAAGGTTTAAATCCATCAATAATAGATGGTAATGACCGAACACAATCAGATCGGGAGAAATAAATCATTTCATAATGGATAAAATCGGATATACTTACAGATTTAGCCTTATAATCTAATGTAGTATCACAGGTGTGATTTAATAACCAATCTTTTCGTTTATTGGCACTACCCTCATTTTTACTAAATGCTAAATGAATAGCTTCACTGTCTAATTCATTATTACTTGTGTAGTTAACAAATTTAGGTTTCTTAAAATATTCTTTCGCTTCTTTAGGTGTACTAGTTCCTAATCCTTTATAATATTTAATATTCCATTTACCATTATTTTCAGCGCTGTCGCTCCATTTATCATAATCTGTTACACTGTAGAATGATTTTTCTTTCGTCCCGTGCTTAATCTTAATAACTGGCGTTAACATCGTATTAAGAAATCCATCCAATTTATATAGTGATGGCCACAAACTCTCAAATAAATTAAAGATGAGACCTTTAATATGGGTGCCATCCTCATCCTGATCTGTCAGGATTAATATTTTACCATATCTCAGTTCTTTAGTATCTGTATACTCTTTTTTCGAAACTAACCCAATAATTTTCTTAATATTGCTAATTTCAATATTTTCCAATAATTTGGTTCCGGTATGTTCCTTCACATTTAAGATTTTCCCTTTTAATGGAAAGACACCATATTTATCTCTACCAATAATAGACATTCCAGCCATAGCCATTGCCTTAGCAGAATCCCCTTCTGTTAAAATCAATGTGCATTCATCGGATTTCTTTGTTCCGGCCCAATTCGCATCTTCAAGCTTAGGAAGCCCTTTAATGCGATTTTGTTTTTTACCATCAGTTTTATTTAGACCTTTGGAATTCTTCAATTCAAAGAGTTCAATCGCCCGTTCAATAATGCCAATTTTCGATAGATGACCAATGAATTTATCGGTAATAATACATTCAGACCCGAATTTATCCTTATTTGTGGTCATGTATTCTTTGGTTTGTCCACTAAAGGACGGATTATCAATCGTGCATTTAATGAAAATACGGATATTATCTTTAATAAATTGTGGTTTAATCGTCAGCTTTTTCTTTTTAGTTATAAATTCACTAAGCTTCTTTGTAACTTGATTCACAACATAATCTATATGTTTCCCTCCTTTATTTGTATTAATACCATTTACAAATGAAATCGGTTCAAATACTTGGTCGTCATTTAGGCAAATACCCACCTCCCATCTATTATTTATTTTTTCATAATAGTTTTCAGTATCTTCATCAATATACATATTAATATAGTCCTTGAACGATTTAATTTTAATTTTGTCACCATTAAAAGTAATATTCGCTGAATTAGTAAATGCTGCTACATCATACGTCCTTTTTTCCATAATTTTAATCATATTATCGGTTAAACCTTCTACCTTAAATTTCGCATAATCCGGAATATACTTAATGAGTGTATACTGTTTTTCCTTCGATTTAGCAATAATAGGAGCATCTTTTCGAATCATATTATCGTAAAATGTCTGTTTGAAACTATTTTTACCATCGCATGTTTCTACATAAAACTTTTTTGAAAATATATTTGTTAGTTTAGCACCATATCCATTCTTACCACCAACATGTTTTAATGTTTTTTCATTATAATTGGTCGATGTAAGCAGATGTCCGAAGATAAGTTCCGGATTATAAACCTTTTCCTTAGAGTTCATCTCTATTTTAATACCTTCACCATCATTCTTAATACTAATTTCACCATTTTCTTTGTCTACATTCACATTAATATTCGTTACTTTATCGGTACAGTCAGGATTTTCATTAGTTCTAATATATTGATCTAACGCATTAACGATAATTTCATCGAAGATTTTATATTCGCCCGGAATAAATTCTAGCTCATTTTTCTCAAATTTATTCTCGTCGTTTTTAATATACTGTGTTTCCAACGATTTTTCAGTACTACCAATATAGGTATCAGGCAGTTTATAAATATGTGTGCGATGGTCTAATTTAACAACTTCGTCATTTGATTTCTTTTTAAACGTTATTTTAGGCATTTGAATTTATGTATTTAAATATTTATTCTTTAAATAATTTCAATTTTATAAATTATAAAAATAACATATATATATAATGATAAATTTATATATTTTTGTGTCTGTCCTAATAGGCTTTTTAATACTATTATCAATCCAATTTAAAATATATAACCCATCAAATCCGCACAATCAACGAGTTTCTAATCCACCCAATCATCAACTTAACAATAATAACAGTCATATTTTAGATTATTATGGAAAATATGGTTCAGTCGGAAATTACAGTAATTCTAATGATTTTAAATCTAAATGTCAAAAATAATCTATTTTATATATTATAATGAATACTAATAAAATATTTACTATTTTATTAATTGTAACAATAATTATATTAGTATTTAATTTAATTAAAGTTAATACTGTTGAAGGATTTAGTTTAAACGTATCATTTTCTCCTATGGTTCCTGGTGCTACTAGTTCTACTGGTGCTACTGCTGCTGCTATGGTTCCTGGTGCTGCTGCTATGGTTCCTGGTGCTACTGGTGCTACTGGTGCTACTGGTGCTACTGCTGCTGCTATGGTTCCTGGTGCTGCTGCTATGGTTCCTGGTGCTACTGGTGCTACTGCTGCTACTGGTTCTCCTATGGTTCCTGGTGCTGCTGGTGCTGGTGCTACTATGGTTCCTGCTGCTACTAGTTCTCCTATGGTTCCTGGTGCTACTAGTTCTCCTATGGTTCCTGGTGCTGCTGATGCTGGTGCTACTGGTTTTACAACTCCAGCATCCAGTACATCGATGACTACTCCAAGCAGTTTTACTACACCAGCATCCAGTACATCGATGACAACTCCAAGCAGTTTTACTACACCAGCATCCAGTACATCGATGACTACTCCAAGCAGTTTTACTACTCCAGCATCCAGCACATCGATGACTACACCAAGCAGTTTTACTACTCCAGCATCCAGTACATCGATGACAACTCCAAGCAGTTTTACTACACCAGCATCCAGTACATCGATGACTACTCCAGCATCCAGCACATCGATGACTACACCAAGTAGTTTTACTACTCCAGTATCCAGCACATCGATGACTACTCCAGCATCCACTACATCGATGACTACTCCAAGTAGTTTTACTACTCCAGCATCCAGTACATCGATGACTACTCCAGCATCCAGTACATCGATGACTACACCAGCATCCAGCACATCGATGACAACTCCTAGTAGTTTTAATGCGCAACCGATACCTATACAACAACGTTTTATATATACATATAAATCACCCCAGCATAATATTAACGATCATAACGCAAATAAACATAATGATATACTTTCTCCTCGTAATAACAATGGAGAACGTTTATTCGATGAACATATCCATAACTTTTTTGACGAACATCATCATGATGAAACAAATACAACATTTGACGATAATTATGTATTTAAGGATATAAAATCTTACAAAGATACTAAAAAAGACATTGATGATTATGTAGATACAATTTTGGACCTTTATACTAATCCTGACACATATGGTTCACTAAAGGATTTATTCGATGATACTAACAACTCCGATTTGAAAACCAATATGTATTATACTAAGGATTTACAAGACTTAGATATCGAAAAAACTGATATAACATTAAAAAAAAAATTAAGAGAGATATTATATACTAAATATTTAACGAACGAAAACCCAAACCCATTGAATTATTCCAATATTCCATGTATGTATTATAATGAGGTAAATTGTCCCGAAGAAAGATGTACCAAAGTTCCTGATGCTACAGGGTTGAATATTAAATGTATCCCGAATGCACAGAAAGAAGTTAATACTTGTATAGATCTTTATGGTAAAAATAATTGTGAACGGCATTCCAATGAAACAACCGAAACTCCCTGTGTATGGAGTCAATGGTCTAGTGAAGATAATAGTAAATATAATAGTGACAAATATTTAGGTAAATGTTCAAATGATGGTAATGTTCCTAAAATAAAAGAATCGTGTCCTAATGAAAGCCATTATTTAATAAAAAAATTCGGTAAAGGTGAATTATCAGAAACTGTAATTAATAGTATTTGTTTACCTAAGGATGATGATGCAACACACCAGTTATTATATGATAATCCATATTATATTAATAATACACATATAAAAAAATCTGGTGATGGGGGCGAACTTGATGATGCTGATTCTATTTTTGAATCCTTATGTACAAGTGGAAACAGTGAAATTAATGACCCCAACCAAAATGTTTGGGATTCTGATTTATATCAGTGTTATAATCTATCAAATAATGAATGTCATAAAAATTCGAAAGAAGTATGCGACAAAATGAACGACCATTATTCATCTGACAAAAATAAATCTCCCGAATCATATGATATAAATAAACATAAAGTATGCTTTTGGAAACAGATAAACCATCCAGATTCGGAAAAAGGTATATGTGGAAATTTATTATAAATCAAAAAAAAACATATTAACTATATAATGAAAGTATTAATTATAATATTGATAATATTGATAATATTGATATGTTTTATAATGATTAAATCTAAGTATGAATATTTTTATACTACTTCGGTTGCTTCTAAAACAGACACAGATGACATAAAATCATTGCTCGACAAGATTATTGAAGATAATGGTTTATCGTCTATAGAAAAAAAAACTATACAAGCCAAACTTACCGAATACAACACATTAAGAGAAAAAATCGAAAATAAAAACACACATAATACGGAATTAAAAGAAAGATATAATATTACGAAAAAACAATTGGAGAATATTTTATTCAATAAATTTAGACCAAACCGATTAAATTTTAATGAGAAACAACAAAAATTTAATTTAGAATTAAATGAATTTAGAGATGATTTAACTGGTGGAAAAATAAAAATGACACATTATGGTTCTTTTGACAAAAAAGTGTGTGTGTCAAAGTGGAAATTACCTGATAATGTCCCATCTATTAATAATAAAAGTGATCCGTATTTTAATGTCGGAACTAAATGTTGTATAGGAGGTAGAGATGAGTGTATAAAACAATATAAACAAAATGTAAATTTATACAATGACTATAAAGTTGTATTAAAAAATAACAATAATAAACAATTAGAATTAAATAAAATCACAGATAATATCTACATTGTTAATTTAAATGCTCAAATACTAAATTATGAATGTAGCACATCTAAAGACCCAGCTTGTAATTATTATATTACACCGACATTGCTATGCTATAAGAATCCACATATTAATAATGTAAAAGTATGTTTTAAATTAATAGAAATAACCGATTTAATTCATCTAAATCAATTTATAGATAATGAAAAAATTGAAGACGATTTATTTGACTATCCGTTATATTTATTAATACCATTAACAGAACATTATAAAGCTATAACCATTCATTCTAAAAACGAACTTGATGGTGAACGATTATCTATCCAACCGTTATCTAAAGAAATGATTAATCAACAAATATTTTATAAAAAATAAATTTCATTTTATATATTAATGTATTTAATATTATTTTTAATAGTAATAATTATCTTATTACTACTATCCCACACCGAATCGTTTGTTTCTTCATATAATGATATCAAATTAGATAATGATATAAAATTAGATAATGATCTCAAATTAAGTGATAAAATAAATTTCATCTATACAAAACATGATGGTGTTTATACATTTTTTAGAGATAAGTATATTTCTACAAGTAATATTGATGATGTTCCTAAATTAATTAGAGAGATTTTTAATCCAGCTGTGGTCACTGGGTTTTATAATTACAACTATAATTATTTAGGGTTGCTATATAAAAATAATATTTACAAATTAAATTTATTTACACAATTTCCGTCTACACCTATTTTTGTTAAGGATTATTTTAAGGGATTAGAAACAACCCCCATTAATTGCCTATTTTACCTAGAAAATAATATTTATATTTTTAGTGAACATAAAGTGGTTATATATAGTTTAAGTGACTCTAAAATAATATCAACCAGTGATTGTAGTAAAATATTCGATAAATTACCCACCAAATCATCACCCGAATGTTGTTTCCTTAACTATAATGATATGGAACTAGGCAACCCAATACCATACATTTATATTCTAAAAAATGAATTGTATTATAGGTATAACTTTAATACAGATACTGGAAAATTTAAGTTTATCGGAACCACTAAGGACCTTAAAACTAATCCAATCATTAATAATTCGCAGAAACATAAAATTACGCTTGATGGTAATTATCGGATTACTTGTGTTGGTGGGGGTATAGAATCCGGTGGCAAAGGTGGCCTAATATTTAATGATTTTAAGTTAAATAAAAACGATATCTTAAAAATAATAGTGGGTAATAAAGGAAACCGACTACCAGTTAAAAGGAATCTTCTTAATAATTTGAAGAAGCTACCTAGTACTGGCTCATGTTCGGGGGCTGGTGCAACTTCATTGTATAAAGGTGACGAATTACTGATGATCGCGGGTGGTGGGGGTGGTTGGTCTAGCGAAATAATTAGTGGACCTAATATATGTAATAGTGTTCCCTATAATAATAATGATTCACATACTAAACACAAACCTAATTTATTTTTACCAATTAAAAAGATCGGGTTATTTACGTCAAACGATAAAGAATCGAGATACAAAATTAAGGTGACTAAATTTGACGTAAAAGTGACCGGCTTAGAGGAAATAATTTTAGATATTAATGAATATCCTAAGATACATGATAAAAAAGCCAGTGCGACCAAATATGAAACGCAATTAAGCAACTTTAATGAAAAAGCTAGTATCGAAATTATTTTTAATGAAACCATATGCGATTATAAAATAGACCTTGATTTTGAAGTGATTTCTAGTAATAATAATTCGCATGCTGATAGTAAACTTGTAATTTATGACGAACAAAACCGGTCATACGAGATAAGTAATTTTAATGCGAATTTTACTTCTCGGGTGATTACAAGCGAAACCCTCCTTAACTATTTTTCAAATAATAATATTCCTTCCAGACACTACAACAATGATTTAACTAAAAATGGTGCGTCTAAGGGTAAATATAATAAGGAACTAACTAAGGTGTCTGACCGGCTTTTTTATTTAGATAATCCCTATAAAATATGTGGTGGAGGATACGCTACAAGCAACAAATATAATACGTTGAATACTTGCGGTGGAGGTGGTGGCTACAAAGGTGGGAAAAGTATTAGTTTAACTGAAGATTACAATTACAAAAATATACAGTTTCCGATTGATTATGTGGGGGCGGGTGGGGGTTCAAGCTATATTTCCAGCATAAGTTCTAACAATAATAACCACCATTTTATTAATGATTATAATGAAGGCGATGGGTTAGTGATTATAACTAAATTAAATTAAAGAAATCTATTTGAAGAAATAAATTTTAAAATAAGTAATTAATTATGTTAGAACTCGTCTATGATTCACGCGAATTGAAATTAAAACCATTATTAGAAGCACAAAAAAAAGATACTATTATTCTTGTAGAAAAATATTTAGATCTGGGTGACATAATATTTAAAAAGGATGGCGAAGAAATTTTAATTATAGAACGTAAATCTCTGGGCGATTTGTATTCATCGATTCAAGATGGGCGGTATAAAGAACAAAAAATTCGGATGATGAACAATTATCCGATTGAAAAGATAGTGTATATTATTGAAGGTGATATTTCGCAACAAAACATAAAATTCTTTAAAAATTCAAAAAGTATAACAACTGGAGCTTTACTAAATATGACATTTAGAGATAATATTAAAATTCTAAGAACCAAAGATATTAATGAAACATGTGAACTATTATATAATATTGGTTCGAAAATAATAAAGAATCCCGAGTTCTTTGCTTCTCCTTCGTCAAATAGCAATGACTCAAATAGCAATGACTCTAATAACAGCGGAAGTTATTTAGATACAATTAAGGTCTCAAAAAAAGACAATATGAATCCCAAATTATGTAACATAATACAACTTAGTCAAATTCCGGGCGTTTCAAAGGCGATGGCACAGACGATTATCGAAAAATATGGTTCTATTTCAAATTTAATTGGCGACTATCAGAAAATAGGTTCTGGTGAATCTTGTGAAAAAGAGAAAAATGAGATGCTAAAAAATATTCAATTCACAAATAGGAAGTTGGGTCCAATTGTATCTAAACGGATTTATGAGTATTTATTTTACTAACCTTTTTAGAAAAAAGGTTGACCAAAAAAATACTTTTTAGAAAAAAAGGTTGAGTTGTTTTCTATGTTAATATTATAAAATGGTTAAAAAGTTAGTTCGTTCATTTAAACGAAGAAGTTACAGAAAAACACGAAGAAGTTGCAGAAAAATGAGGGGGGGGGCAAATAAACATGTGGCAAATAATAAACGTTCGGATAGAAAGCTCATGGCAGAATTATATTGTAAAAGTGTGATGAAGCCTATTGGTGGAAACATTTTTGTAAATACATTGGTGGAGTCTGTTGCTTGCATGCCCCATACGGACAAAAAGTGTAATTCCATAGACAACAATTGTATACCGCATGATAGTTGGCTTAAAGAATTAGGAATGGAGATAGGGTCCTCCGGGAATTATGATAAGATTGAGTGGTTAACAAACTGGTATACTAATGATTATTGACGAACAGTGTAAATCCAAAAACAACGATTGTATACCTCATAATAGGCGGATTAAAGAATTGGGATAGGATGGGTCCGCGAACGCTGATAAGATTGCGTGGTTAAAAAATGGATAAAGAACACGAACAAGACGAAAAAAGAAAACGAAGCATAAGATGAGATAGCTAGATACCATCCGAAAGACATAGAGTCCGTGATAGTGTAGTGACAGAGGCCGAATTCCGTGGACCTAGACCCTGAATATTTGACCTTTAACCCTAAAACTTACCATTTATTTTATTATTTTTTTGATCATTTTTTTAGTCCACATCATCCCACCAAGTGTTCCTAATATAATTAAAATACTTAGTCCAATAGTTGGATAATAATTATCTGTAGTTTTAAACAATGATGAAATCATAGTATAATGTATTAAGGGTAATATCAGGGTTCTTATTATAATAAAGTTAAAACTGAATATTGGGAAAATATAATGTTCAAGTTTTTTATAGTTTAGCATACGACTTAAAAACCATGTAATTTGTAGAGGGTTCGTTATTTCACCCCAAAACAACGATAGAATAACTAGTTTATAACCATAATCATATGTCAATGCTATATAATATACTCCTAATATTAGCAGATGATGTGCGAAAAACATTAATGAAAAATTGCTCAGCAACATAAATAAACAATCATAAATGAAATAGGACGCCGACACATTTATCAATTTAATACTCAGACTATCATCACAAGTATCAGCATATATAAGATTATACACTATGTAGGAAGAACCAGCGATTGTTAATAGTGCGTGTGTCAAACTAACAATATTACTTGATATAATTGAATTATATCTATTATTAATAAATATAAAATAGAGACTCCAAAATAATAGGGTGGGCCATAGGGTGGTAATCATTATAAATTAACAACATCTAATCTTTATGTCGATATATAATACCAATTATTATAACAAATATAAACGGGAATAATACACGACATACATTATCAAAATATTTAACGTATTTTTCGATTTCTCTAAATATAAGTATTTCCTTATATGTTAAACGTAGTGTGATATCATCATAGTTAATTGTTTTAATAATATGGTCTTCGTCTATACAATTCACTTGTCCATCTATTATTTTATGTTTAACGGTGTTAACGGTGTTAACTGAGTTATTATAACTGTCACTTCTTGAAGATTCTCGGGGGTTAACTGGAACTATTTCTTCATCGTGTGAATTAGCATATTTGGTTAAGACGTTTGTAATCATGTTCATTTCTTCAATTGCTATTTGTTCGTCAACATTTGTTTCCAATTCATCAATATCCTTAATTTTATTCGTTATATTATTATGTTTCCTAAGTTTTTTCTTTAATTCGTTCTTATGCTCCTTATCATTTTTAATTAATGTTTCTAAATCAAATCTATTTTTAAACATCAAATAGATTATGCGCGATTTTGATGTTATCAACGAGAAGACTAGACCACTTTGAATCGAACACACCATCGAAGTAATAAAACAGCACATAAAGAAATAGTCCATTAATGTATAGTAACCAACGACCGGTATTTTATCGGCTAATGTAAGTTGTAGGGCCAAAATAGTAAGTGGGATAAAAACCGCTGTGCTAGTCCTGCTTATATTGTCTGGTTTTATCAACATAATAATAAAATTGACTATTACGAGTGAAATAGTCATACCCATACTAATATTATAATAATGTGGATAGCGTTTTAAATATATTGTGTATTCATTAGCACTAAATGTTTCATTCGGACAACATGGTCGACTCTCATCATATGTAACAACTGTTACATTAGTTATGTCCCATTCACTATGTGAAAATGAGTCTAATATATCTATTTGTTTGGAAACCTCGTTATAGGGCTTAAGTCTAAGTAATTTATTATTATAGATCCACGAAGAAAATTTCATTTTACATTCTTGATTATCAAAGGGAAAATACTTTAGTTCTAGACCACACGAAAATTTGAATATAGCGGGATTGCTCCACATAATATCGCCATTACTATAAAGATTCATACCACCATTAAGTGTGTAAACATCGGGGAGAGATGCAGCATTCAATAATTCGATATCTGGAACCCAGATATAATCCTTATCCACCGATAAAAATGTTAGATTAGACACAGATGAATTCCAATTTAAGTAGTCATCATTCCATGTCATTCGCACCCACAGATTTATATCAATTGTTTCTTCTTTTTGATTGAATGCTTCTAAGTTTTGAACACCTATCCCCATATTAACCTCGATAACTTCATTATAATTTTCCACAGGTCTTACTAATTTATTATAATCTGCGAATAATGTATCACGTAAACTTTTTTCATCTTTATTAGCTAATACTAAATTAGTTAATACGAATAGTAATAAATAGTTCATATAAATGATTATAGAATAAATGCTTTAAATGTATTTTATTTATACGAAATATATAATATTTTTCTAGCAAATTAATATGTCTTCCATATTATGTTTAGGTAATTTTGGAAGTGGTGGGGAAGGGCAGTATGCGGTGGCCGAATTAATGAAATATTTGTATTCAAAATATAAATATAAATTGGTTATAGGACTAGGTAATAATATATTACCTAACGGTGTATCATCACTAAATGATCCCCAATTTAAAATTAAATTTGAAGAACCGTATAAAGATTTATTATCTAATATAAAATTTTATAATATATTAGGGGAGGTGGATTATGTTACTAAAAAATCAGTTGCTAATGAAATAAAATATAGTCAACTTAATAAACATTGGATTTTACCACATAATTTCTATTGTTTTAAGAAATTTATAAGTGGGGTGCCAGTGGAATTTATTATATTAGATTCTAATTTAACTAAAACAAAAAATAAAAAAACCCAAGAAATGTGGGCGGTTAACACGTTGCTTGAAAGTCGATCTAGGTGGAATATTGTGATATCCCATCATCCATGGGTTTCTTTTAATGCCGAAAGTGGGGGTAACTTAGGAGATGGTGAATTAAATTTATTATATTCTAAATTAAATGAAACTAAAAAAATAGATTTAATAATTTCGGGTCATGAACACAATCAACAGCATATTTATATACCCAATAAACCCAACATGATTATAACTGGGGTGGGAAGTAGTGTGAATAAATCCCCAATAATTAAAATATACGATGAGTTAAAATTTAGTTCGAATGAATTGGGGTGTTGTATGGTAGAATTTAGTAAAAACCGATTAAATATTACTTTTTATAATATTAATAAAAAAAAAATCCATAATTTTTCTATTATTAAATATTAATGATAAGTAAGATATTTATTGATTTTTTTACTAAACATATAGGTATTACGTTATTATATTTGTTAACAATGGTTCACATACCATTAAATTCGATTGGTATGCCCCATTTTTATGGAAAACTTATACCTAATTTAAATAAAAAACCATTTGATAATGCTATAAAAATATTAGTAATACTTATTGTTTTATGGGGTGTTATTCAGGGTATTAAAATTGTGTCCGGTTTAATACATGCGAAAGTATTTCCAAAATTTATGGGCTTTGTGAGAATGACATTAATTAATACAATTATTTCACATTATAAAAATAATTATCAGGATCTAGAAATAGGGGACACCATTACTAAAATCATAAAAGCACCATGGTTATTTGAAGATATATTTGATAGCGCCGAAGATTTTATATTTAGGAATTTGATACTTGTATTTAGCAGTTTCCTCTATTTATTCATATATAATAAAAAATTAGGATTACTCTATTTATTATGTGTGAGTGTTATTAGTTTTTCATGTGTAAAATATATTACAAGCTGTCAGCCGTATATACAACAAAAAGAAGTCGAATATGATGTTATGCATGAAGAAATCGAAGATACATTGTCTAACTTATTATCGGTATATACTTCCCAAAAAATAGAGTATGAGACTGATCGGATTGCTGGTTTTGGAAAAAAATTATATAATACTGAACAAAAATTAGAAAAATGTAATAATAAACATCGAGCTATATTCGCTGTAATATGTGTAATAACATATATAGTATTGAATTTCTACTCAATTCATATTTATCGGAATAACAAAATAAAATTAAATATATTAATAGCAATAATAATTATTAATTATTCGCTACTTAATTCGTTAATGTCGGTGTATTACTATGCCAGGAGATTAACCGATATTAAAGGACGTACCGATGTGTTTGAAAGGTATTTAAATGGACTACCACACACTTCGAAAGATAATAAATTTAAATTAACCAAACTAAAAAATATTAATATCGAGTTTAAGGATGTCGGATTTTCTTATGAACCGAATAATCCAATCCTAAATAAATTGAATTTATCTCTAAAAACAAATACTATAGTTGCATTAATCGGTCCAATTGGTAGTGGAAAATCAACGATTGGTAAATTATTAGTTCGACTAAAAGAACCTACAAGTGGTAATATAATTATGAATAATGTTAATACTAAAAATTTGAATATAGATAATTTGCGAGACATCGTTAATTACATTCCACAACATCCTAAATTATTTAATAGAACTCTTTTTAGCAATATAACTTATGGCCTTAAGACCGATGTGAATGAATCCGATATTTATAAAATCATCGATGATCTTGATGTTAATAATATTAATGACAAATTTAAATCTAATATGTATAAATCAGTCGGCAAAAATGGATCCAATTTATCCGGAGGTCAGCGACAACTTGTGTGGCTAATTAGAGCTATTCTTAAAGATAGTAAAGTTTTAATTTTAGATGAACCGACTTCTTCTTTGGACCCGGAGAGTAAAAAACAATTCATTACATTCTTAAAACTGTATACTAAAAATAAATTAGTTATAATCATAACGCATGATTTATCGATTTTGGAACACGTCAATAAAGTCATTAAACTTAAAAAGGGGTCTGTCGAAAGTATCGAAAATACTTGATACTTTTTATAAAATACTTTTTAGAAAAAAGTAAAGCAAAAACAAACTTTTAGAAAAAGTTTTAACAAAACTATTATTTTTAGAAAAAAGTAAAAACAAAACTATTATTTTTGGTCAACCTTTAAACTTTTTAAAAAAGTTTTAACAAAACTATTATTTTTTTTGGTCAACCTTTAAACTTTTAGAAAAGGTTTTTTTTGGTCAACCTTTAAACTTTTTAAAAAAGTTTTAACAAAACTATTATTTTTTTTGGTCAACCTTTTTCCTAAAAAGGTTTTTTTTTGGTCAACCTTTTTCCTAAAAAGGTTTTTTTTTGGTCAACCTTTTTCCTAAAAAGGTTTTTTTTTGGTCAACCTTTAAACTTTTAGAAAAAGTTTTAACAAAAGGTTTTTTTTGGTCAACCTTTAAACTTTTAGAAAAAGTTTTAACAAAAGGTTTTTTTTGGTCAACCTTTTTCCTAAAAAGGTTTTTAGAAAAATAAAGTATTTAAATTATTACTTAAAATTATTTTCTTTGCTTATATTATAAAATGTGTGAATCTGGTTGTTTAAACGATGGAAATTTTCATAATCTCGGAGCTGGAAAAGCTATATTTACTGATGATGTAAAAATTGTTACAAATTTAGTTGTCGACGGGAATTTAGATGTGAACGGAACCATGACTACATTAAATACCGAAAATACGGTTGTCAAAGATGTATTAATAAAATTAGGTCAAGATGATATAACTACAACAAAAGATCTGGGATTAATTTTTACACGAGGTGATGGCACTCTTACTGATAAAGCTAATAGAGGACTTCTGTGGGACCGAAATAATAGTGAATTTACTTTTGTGGAATGTAATACTGAGGATGGAGAAACTATTGGAGATATAACTATTGATGAATATGCACCTTTAAAATGTGGTGGGTTTATTGCGGGTGAAATTAAAGCAGGTGGCACCCCCCTTACAGTTACAAATACTGGTGTAGTAACTATTGAGAGTACATTAGATGTAACTGGAGATACATCTGTTTCTACATTTGATTCTTCTGGCGCCACTTCACTTGCTACAGGTGGTGGTGTTGTGAATATTTCATTAACCGGTGTATTGACAACTGTTAAAGGTACATTAAATGTAGACGAGGCAGTAACCCTTGATACTACATTAGATGTCACTGGAATAACTACATT
>Ga0206125_10001687_pt1 | contig 25119 bp, 21 predicted proteins | sample Helgoland_Spring_4_FD_148598 | JGI IMG/M metagenome (GOLD analysis project Ga0206125, IMG submission 148598) | Pelagic subsurface seawater microbial communities from Kabeltonne, Helgoland, North Sea - Helgoland_Spring_Bloom_20160331_1 | ecosystem: Environmental > Aquatic > Marine > Epipelagic ... | reverse complement strand
ATTCCAATCTGGAAGATATCCAACGGGACCTGGTGCATTTGATGACGCGCCGGCAAAACACCGGCACAGGAGGCATCGCCTACCTCGACGTAGTATGTTTTCCTCAATATGCTGCGGGATTCAGTTCTTACATGGAAAGCGGCAACGATTATGACCTCAATAATTACAGCTGGAACCTGAACGTAGTGGGCCATGAGTTGGGCCATAATTTCGGTTCCAACCACACCCATTGGTGCGGCTGGTCCGGCGGCCCCATTGACAATTGTTACGAAGCTGAAGGGGATTGCACCAACGATCCGCAACCGCAGGTCGGCACCATGATGAGTTACTGCCATGCCGTTGCTGGTGGATCCGTCAACTTGAATTTCCACCCTACGGTCATCAATGAAGCGCTGATCCCAACCATCAATTCGGATGGCGATTGCTTCACAGATTGTGTGGAATGGACGACGAGCTGCGACTATTATGGGTGTACGGATTCTGACGCATGCAATTATGACCCCTTGGCGGTTTTGGACGACAGTTCCTGCGCTTTTGAATTGGATGAATGTGGCGTTTGCGGTGGTGGAAACGAATCGTGCTCGGGCTGCACCGACGAGTCCGCTTGCAATTACGATGCTGAAGCCACCATCGACGATGGCGGCTGCTACCACCCGCCCTTTGGCGCCACGTGCACATGCACCTATGACGCATCATTTGATGTGAATTTAAGTGCCGGAGAAACGGCCAGCGAATTCGTCGAGGCAGCGGGTTTCGTCACAGGGTTGGAGGCAACTTTGGTCTTCCAAGACCTTCCTCCGGATCAATCATGGGCCAATGAAATGATGGTTGGGTTGACGGCCCCCGATGGCACCTGCCTGCAATACGGCGGTTACAATTTGTCGCTGGATTGCCCCAGTGCAGGCCTTTGGCCATCAAACTGGAACACCAGTGCACAAGGCACCTATGTAGCATCGGTCGTTTTTCCTGAGCCCATCCAAGGGACTGGGACTTGGACAATCACGATTCTGAATTCTTGGGCTTCATCGATTGGTGCATCCTACGCAACGACCCTCACCTTCAATGGACTGTGCGCAGGCAACTTCGACAACCCCGGATGCACCAATGCAGACGCTTGCAATTACGACCCTACAGCCGTCACTGACGATGGAACATGCGAATTTGAAAGCTGCTCTTGTCCCGGGGACTTGAACGGAGACAATGTCGTGACCGTGGCTGATTTGCTCGTCTTCTTGAGTGACTTTGGCTGCGTCAATATGCCATGTCCAGGTGACGCAAACAGCAATGGCCTCACCAACATTGAGGATCTACTCGTGCTACTTGCTGCATTCGATGAACCCTGTCCGTGAGCGACATGGAATCAATTTCAAAGGTCCCAATCCATTATCTCCTCGCTCCATGCAACTCCTCACCCTTCGCACCCCTCGCCTAAGTTGGATTCCAATGAATAAAAACGCCTTCAAGCTCGGTTTTTTTGTGCTCATTGCTTCGCTGGCTTCGTGCGATGTGTGCGACGTAAAAGGCACCGTGACGTTTGACAATTCAGAGCGCCTCTGGTGCAACTGCGAAGTGACGTGGCAGAATGGCGATGTATATGTGATTGATGCAGGGGAAGTTCGCACCTATGAATTCTTTCGAGGCAACCAATCCTTCGATGCATATTGCGGAAACGACGCCTTCGGCAACAGCCTTTGTGGTCTTGAAGAGGGAATCCGGACGCGGTCCTACGACATCGATTGCGGCGATGAGCACGTGATGAATTTGAACTTTTGAGGAATTCCTAGCATAGGAAGGTCGCTACTGCAAACAAGCGAACAAAAAAAACGCTCAGTCCACATGGAACTGAGCGTCTCTTTCTCTTTTTGTCGGGGCGGCAGGATTCGAACCTGCGATCTCCTGTTCCCAAAACAGGCGCCGTAACCGGACTAGGCCACGCCCCGAGCTCTAAAAGCGAGGGCAAAGATACTCCAAATTATTGCGTGTGCAATGAAGGCTACTGAAATAACCCTCTGAATCTCATTGGGGGCTCATTGAACCTCAAAGAGTGGAAGGACAGACGTATTCGGTCTTCGGGATTTGCGTTTCCGAAATTGATGCGTAACCGCCTTGCACATTGATCATGTTGTGGATGCCACGGGCTTTGAGCATAGACGATGCAATCATTGACCTGTAACCAGCTGCACAGTGAAGGTAAAATGGAGCGGATGCAGGGAACTCAGCGAGGTGCGTGTTCAATGAGCTGAGGGGTGCGTGATGCGCTCCATCGATATGCTCCGATTGGTATTCGCCTGGCTTGCGCACGTCATACACCCGGTCTCGGTTGGCGGCATGTTCTGATTCAAATTGTGCTGCGGAGATGGAATGGACCGACCCTGATGCCTTACCTGCAGCCTTCCACGCCGAAATTCCGCCTTGCAAAAACCCAAGGGTTTGATCAAATCCAACGCGCGCAAGGCGCGTAACCGCCTCTTCTTCCCTTCCCTCGGGGGCGACCAATAAAATGGGTTGCTGCACATCCACGATCAACTCCCCTACCCAAGGGGCAAAATTCCCGTCCAATCCGATGAAAATGCTATTCGGCACATGGTCAACTGCGAAATCTTCGGGCGCCCGCACATCGAGCACCAAGGCCGAGGCCGCATTCGCTGCTTCTTCAAACGCATCGGGCACCAGTGAACGCAACCCCGCTGATAACACCTGGTCAATAGCTGCGTATCCGCCCTCTTTGTTCAACTTGACGTTGAGGGGGAAATAAGGCGGAGGAGGCATCAACCCGTCCGTGACCTCTTGAACGAATTCTTCTTGAGTCATGTCCGCACGGAGGGCATAATTCATCCGTTTTTGGTTGCCCAACGTGTCTACCGTTTCTTTCATCATGTTCTTCCCACAAGCGGAACCTGCGCCGTGCGCAGGATAAACGGTCACATCATCTGGAAGTGGCATGATTTTCTCGCGCAAACTATTGAAGAGCGTTCCTGCCAATTCCTCTTGCGTGAGTGAAGCTGATTTCTGAGCGAGATCCGGTCGTCCAACATCACCCAAAAACAACGTATCCCCCGTGAAAATAGCGTGCTCATTGCCATCGGGATCAAGGAGCAAATAGGTAGTGCTCTCCATGGTGTGTCCCGGCGTGTGCAACGCGCGAATGGTCACGTCTCCAATCCGGAATTCTTCACCATCGGCTGCGATGTGCGAATCAAAAGAAGTTTGTGCATGGGGACCGTACACAATCGTTCCTCCGGTCTTTTCCGCAAGTGTCACGTGTCCGCTCACGAAATCGGCATGGAAGTGCGTCTCAAAAATGTATTTGATCGTCACCCCGTCCCGTTCCGCCCGATCCATGTAAGGCGCTATTTCCCGCAACGGATCAATGACCGCCGCTTCTCCCTGACTCTGAATAAAATAAGCACCTTGAGCAAGGCACCCCGTGTAAATCTGTTCAACTTTCATGGCAATGAATGATCTCCAAATTGTGGAATTAAACGATGAATTCCATGGTAAAAATAAAGCATGCCATGGCGATAATGAAGTAGCCAAAGCCGCGTTTTAATTTGCTTGCGTCTATGAATTTTCCGAAACCAACCCCCGCAAAAATGCCCAACACCGCAATGCCCGTGAATTGCAATAAAAATGGCCAATCAATCGCCGCGGTCAGGGCATCGCTCAAAAGAAATCCAAGCAACGATTTGAACGCAATGATGACAAGTGACGTCCCGATCGCGCGTTTGATTTGAAGGTTGGCAAACATCACCAAAGCCGGAATGATCAAAAATCCGCCCCCGGCTCCAACCAACCCTGTGAGCGCGCCCACGATGAGTCCTTCCAGCAAGATTGGCGGATAGTTATAATCCACTGCACCCGAACCACTTTTGCGCTCCTTGGAACGGAGCATGGAATAAGCCGCCCAAATCATCAATACCGAGAACAAACCTAACATTCCCATTCGACGGGTGAACTCCAATCCTTCCACTGCAAACAACACATCGGGAAGCATGGGCACCAAAAACTGTCGTACTCCCCAAACGCCAAGTATCGCTGGCGCTCCAAAAACAGCCGCAGTCCGGATGTCGACATGGCCATTCTTGTATTGGCGAATGCCGCCGACCAATGCCGCCGACCCCACCACGAATAAAGAGTAGGCCGTAGCCATTTTTTCATCCAACCCAAACAAATAAGCGAGCACCGGAACAGCCAAAACAGACCCACCTCCGCCAATAAGGCCCAAGGATACGCCAATCAGCAGCGCCATTGAATAACCAAGGATCTCCATCACTCAAGAAGATTTGGTTTTCAACGTCCCTTCCAGCTCATCCAAAACGCGCAAAAGCCGGCGATCTGCAATGCGATAGAAGACTTGTTTGCCTTTTTTTTCGGATTGCAAGATTCCATTGTCCTTCATTTTTGCCAGATGTTGGGACATCATGGAAATCTGACATTCCGCTCCAATCTCAGCGCAAAGTGAAGAAACGTCCATGGGCTCATGGCTCTCCAGCACTTCCAAAATCTCAAGCTTAACGGGATGGGCTACCGTTTTGAAGATTTTGGCCAACCCCTCCAAGTCGTGCCGGGTATAATTCCGCTTGGATTGCTTCATGGAACAAAGGTACACGACATTTTAATATTTAATAAATTAATACTTTATTAAATTGATAACCTCAGAAAAGCACGCATTCCAAACAACGGCGAAGCCTATGCCCCTCTCTGCGGCCATTAATTCAGATAAACCCATCAATTGGATACAAAAAAACCAGTGCGCAATGCACTGGTTTTGATCATTTCGTTGCGGAGAGACGGGGATTCGAACCCCGGCGACGGTTGCCCGTCGACAGTTTAGCAAACTGCTCCATTACCACTCTGGCACCTCTCCTAAAGTTCTTTAAAAAGCTTAAAGCGGGCACAAAGTTACGGAAAACCATTGCCAAAACAACAAAAAACACTATCTTCCCCTTTGACATTTATTTGAGACAACCAACAACCGAATTCTTCCATGAAAAAAGTACTGATTCTCAGCGTTTTCGCATTTTTCGCATTTGCAGTTAACGCTCAAACAGCCGCCAACACAAGCGACAAAACAACCACTGAAGTAGCACAAACCAAAGATGCAGGCTCCAGCGCAAAAAGCGTAGCACTTGGAGGCAACGCGGCAACTGCAGCGGACAAGGCATCAAATAGCAAGGGGTCCAACGACAAGACCAAAGGCGCAGCTTGTTGCTCCTCTAAGACGGCAGACAAAGGAGGAAAGGAAGCTTGTGGCAAATCTGCCGCATCATGCTGCTCTTCCAAGTCGTCAACGGCTGACAACAAAGATGGCAAGGCAGCGTGCTGCTCCGGAAAATCAGCTGACACATGCTCAAAGGACGCCAAGAAAAAGAAGGACTAAATTGAACGAAAGGCCCTGTGCCTCTTGAACGCAATCGCCGCGCAAGGTTCGCCAAAGGCCTTGTGCAACTTGCCAGAGACTTGAATTTAGAAAGCTACCCAATTGGGTGGCTTTCTTTTTTTACTTGATTTTATTCCGTGCGAAAGAGGCATGTGCCTACCCGGCTTATGCTCTTCACCTCAGCGGTTTGAGCAGAATTGCTTCCGGATTAAAAAGAAAACCTTTCTTCAGCCAAATCGGCAATGTGCCCACCGATGGCCAATGCCGCGGTAGCGGCCGGTGACGGAGCATTCAACACATGGATGTTTCGATCCGTGTAAGAAATGCGAAAATCATCCCGTGTATCTCCGTCTTGTGACAACAACAAGGCTCGAACCCCCGAACGACCGGGCCGCAAGTCCTCCATTGTCAAATCGGGAATCATCCGCTGCAGGGTCTTCAAAAAAAGGCGCTTGGAAAACGCCCGACGGTATTCATTGATTCCAAAGGCCATGTTATTGAAAAACAACTTCCAAGTGCCTCCGTAACCCAATGCTTCCATCGTATCCTTCAAATCAAAGTCTGTTTTGCCATAGCCTTCGCGCTTGAACGTAAACACCGCATTGGGTCCGCATTCGATTTCACCATCCGTCATGCGCGTAAAGTGGACCCCTAGGAATGGAAAATCCGGGTTGGGGACGGGGTAAATTAGGTTTTTTACTTTGTGCTTGGCCTGCTCGGTCAATTCGTAATAATCGCCTCGAAATCCGACCACTCGCTCTTTCAATGGCACCCCATCTTTTCGGGCCAATCGATCCGCCTGCAGACCGCCACAAACCACCACGTGCTTCGCCAAAAACCCTTCGGGCGACTGATTCGTGCGCACGAGGGTATCCTCTCCTGTGCGTTCAAATGAGGTGACTTCTTCTCCAAGGCGCATGGAACTTTTCGGCTGCATCCCAAGGGCTAATTCCACCATTTTCCGGGTTGCTGAGCGGTAATCAATGATTCCAGTGCATGGAACCCACAGCGCACCAACGCCCTTGCAGTGCGGTTCGATCTCCCGCAATTGATCGCCATCGATACGCTCGAGTCCTTCGATTTCATTTTGCTGGCCGATTCCATGGATTTTTTCCAACATAGGCATTTCAGAGGATTCAACGGCCACCACTACTTTCCCGCACACGTCGTGCGGAACGTTGTGTTCTTGAGCAAAGCGAACCAAAGCCCTGCGTCCCTCCACGCAATTTTTAGCCTTCAGCGATCCCGGTGGGTAATAAAGCCCCGAATGGATCACGCCGGAATTATTCCCGGTTTGATGACCCGCCAATTCTGGCTCCTTTTCAACAAGCAATATGGAACGGTCCGGATAGCGCTGCTGCATTTGATACAGCGTCGCTGCGCCTACAATTCCACCGCCTACAATTACAATATCAAAGGCGTTCGTGGGAGTGTTTTCATGAATCATCGGCGCAAAAGTACAACGGACTGACTATCTTGGACACATGAGCAATGCACCCGAAGTTGCAGAAAAAGACCGCCGAAAGGAGAAAACACCCGAACAAGTCAAAAAGGCTTGGACGATGTATGATTGGGCCAACAGTGTGTATTCACTTGTGATCACAACAGCGATCTTTCCGATATTTTTCAATGCCTTGACTTCGGATCGGAACGAAGCGGGCGAAATCATCAACGATACAGTAATCTTTTGGGGGCGCGAACTCATCAACACGCAACTCTATAGCTACGTCCTTGGTGCAAGTTTTTTGTTTGTCATTATCGCCTCTCCCTTGTTGAGCGGAATGGCGGATGTCACGGGACGAAAACTGCAATTGATGAAAATCTTTTGTTACAGTGGGGCCCTCGGATGCATCAGCCTCTATTTCTTCAATCCGGCTTACCTAGAATGGAGCATGGCCGCCTTGTTTCTGGCGAACATTGGCTTTTGGGGTAGCCTCGGGTTTTACAATGCTTTCTTGCCAGAAATAGCGCCGCCTGAAGAACATGATCACCTCAGCGCAAAAGGATTTGCAATGGGCTACGTAGGGAGCGTTCTTTTGCTCTTGGTTTGCCTTGGGTTGATCATTGGCATCGGCAGTTTCATGACGCCTTGGGCGTTTGTCTTGGTGGCCGTCTGGTGGATTGGCTGGTCTCAACCGACGTTTCGGACCTTGCCGTACAATCCCCATGACAAGAAAATCACGCGAGACTTGTTCGGTAGGGGATTCAAGGAGTTGCGTCAAGTCGCGCGGGATATGTCGGGCCGCAAAGACCTCATTCGATTTCTTTGGGCCTTCTTCGTGCTCTCTATGGCGCTGCAAACCATTATGCTCATGGCGTCGTCTTTTGGAATCAAGGAAGTAAACCTGAATGACAATGAGCTCATCATCGCCATCATCGCTGTGCAGTTGCTGTCCATTCCGGGCGCGTTCTTTGTGTCCTGGGTGAGCGGCAAGATTGGCAACATCCAAACCCTCATGGGTTGTGTCGTCGTTTGGGCGGGGGTTTGCTTGTACACCTATAATTGGGTCAGCGATGTCACGGGGTTTTATGTCGCGGCCGGCATCATCGGCTTCATGATGGGCGGAACCCAAAGCTTGAACCGCTCCAGTTATTCCAAAATGCTGCCCGAAACGGACGATCACGCTTCGTATTTCAGCTTTTACGAAGTCCTTGAAAAGGGCGGATTGATCATTGGAATGTTCAGCTGGGGCTACATTGAAGGTTTCACTGGTTCCATGAGGTCCAGTTTGCTGGCGCTCATAGCCTTCTTTGCGATCAGTTTGGTCTTTCTCAAGCTGATTCCAAAGTCAAATCCATCGCCTAGCATTTGAAGGCAATTGTCAATATTGAGACCATGGCAAGTAAGCGTGCTCCAGCAGCTCAAATGACACCCTTCTATTCTGTTGCCGCCCTTCTTCGGTTGCATTGTCTTCCGTTGGCTTGAGGCTTCCGTGCCAAGCCAATTTGAGCCGATTCGGATCTACTCCTCGCTCACGCAGTGCCCGCATGACGGATTCTGCGCGTTTCTCACTCAATTGCAAATTGTACGATTCTGAACCGATGAAATCCGTGTGGCCATTGACCTCAATGACCAAGTAACGGTTCCTGCGCATTTCTTCAGCCAATGTATCGAGGGCAGCAATGGCCTCTGGCGTCAATCCGTATTCATCGAAATCAAATAAAATGGCATCCCAACGGACATGGTCCCGTTGGTAAGCCTGCCATGGCGGATCCGTCACTGTCATCCGAATTTCTGCGTTTAAGCAGGAGCAATCGGCGGGAGATTCCACCGATCGAATGCGCACATCATCCAAATAAACGTATGCCCAATTGCTGTATGTTTCGGAGTCATCTTTTCGTTCCATAATGCGCAAATCCTGCGGTTCCGCGAAATTCCCTATGGTGACGAATTCCTCGCCGCCTGCTGCTTGAAACACATCGCCAAGACGCGTCCAACTCCAGCGATCACTCAGCATGTGCAAAGCCGGATTGGCGACCTGTGGTGTTCCTTTCAACATTCCTTCTCCGACGGCGCTTGGAGCCTCGGCAGTGAAATAAACCCCCAGCCCATCAGTAATGACCTTGCCCTGATCAGCCGCACAAACCCACCACTCAACGCACACCCATTCACCCTGTTGCAAAGTTCGACGAAGCGGGGCTTGAAGGTACTCCCGGTAATACGGTTTGGATGGTGAGAAAAGTACAATTCCAGCGTAGGCATTCCCATCAAGCGCCGGTTGGTTGCCAAACATGTTTTCAGGAACACCTGCCTTGCCTCCAGACGAGCACGCATCGAAATGATCCGGTGTTCCAGCATTGGCCTGGTTCCAGCCCGAAATGGTCTTCAATTGCGCTTGGGTATAGTCACCCGGGCACCATGCCTTCTCTTCAAAGCTTCCATTTCGCAACAAGTTCCCTTCTGGCCCGCTGTTTTGAGCGTGCCCCACTGTCTGGATCGCAGCTCCCAAAAGGAAACAGGCTACCCCATGATTGAGGGCATTTTGGCCCAGCATGGTGGTGGAATTATTTGATTAATTCAAACGTCACGCGTCGGTTTTGGGCTCGGCTAATGTCCGTATCGCGAGTGCTCGCAGGGTCGGAGTTCTCCATTGCTTCAACTTCCAAACGAGAAGCATCAATGCCCATTTCCGCGAACTTGGACACCACTTGATCCGCGCGCTTTTCCCCCAACCCTCTGTAACGCGGATTGATTTTGCCTTCGTTGAATTCGTCCTCATCCGCGTGGCCGATGATGCGCAATTTCCATCCGGCGTTCTCCTTGAGGAGATCGGAAAGCTTTGCGATTGTAGCCGAACCTGCACCCGTAGGGCGGCGCTTCAAAAATGCGTAATACACTGCCGAGACACTCACGATCTCAGCCGGAGACATGCTTTCGCTCAAAACAATCGACGAGCCATAAACGAGATCCGTTCGCACCTCGTCAGCGGCAGAGCAAGCACATTGCGATTTGGCTTCAATGGGAGTTAATTTCACATTGTCCAGGTAGTAATAAGCTTGGTTCTTAACGACACCAATGACGCCAGCAGGCTTCTTCATTTTTTCGTCTTCCACATCGCTGTCCTTGTGGAACCCTCCAATGATCATGTACTCCTCTTCACCGGTTCCTATGAAGGTCCCACAGACCGTTTCCCATCCGTCTTGCAGCGACATGACTTTGTCGGATTTGTGCAAAACGCTTGCTTGGCGATCCAATACTCCCGTGTTGCCTTGTTCAATTTTTCGATCGCTGAGGTAAGCACCAACGCCATTGACCGCGTAACGAGACAAATCACTCAAGCTGATGTCAAAGGACACGCAGTAAAGCTGGTTCTTTGCAAGCTCAGTTTCCAACGCCACTTCAAAGTACGTTCGTGTTAATTTTGGATCCTTGCTGAAAGCACGAAACCCAGCATAACAAACCCCGTCTGCCGCTTCTTGCTTGCCATAGACATTGTTTGGAATGTTGACTTTTTCTGATTTCATTCCTTCTGCGTAGAGATCCAATGCAGCTTCTGTTGCTGAGAACCAGTCTTCCGTGAATTCCTCCAACTGCCCTTGACTCTTCAATTTGCGCAAGTCAGAATTCTCAAAACTGCCGTTGGGCACATAATTATCTTCCTGCGCTGTCGCATTCAAAACAGCGAAAATCGCTGCAGCTGCAATCAAATGGTGGGAAAGGTTCGTCTTCATGACATAGGGGTTTTCAATTCTTTACAGTGATCGAGCAATCTCATGGGCCGATTGAGGCCGCATGGTGCTTGTCGCAGGCAAGTTAGTGCTGTGGGAGTTGATGCCAAAATTTACCGGGTGAAACCATTCATTTTCTTCTTCGTTTGGGCTCCGAACCAAGCTTTTACCAAAATCAATGCAAGATCTTAAACATCGCTTCCTTTAAAAGCATCGGATCAGAGACCGTCGCATTGCCTTGACCTTTTGCCTTTCGGTCCGCTTCTTTCAAATAGCCAAATACCCTGCCAACTTTTTCCAATGAATAATTTCGAGCCGCTTCGCCATATTGTTTCACAGCAAATGGCGCACATCGCAGCGCCTTCGCCGCTGCCGCGCTGGAATGATCTTTCAATCCATGGTAAGCATATACCTTACTGAAAAAGCTACCCAAGACAGGCATGACCATGGCCACGGGATGATCTTTGGGGTTGGCGGCGAAATAGTCCACAATGCGATTGGCACGAGCGAGGTCCTTTGCACCGATTGCTCGCTGCAATTCGAACACGTTAAAATCCTTGCTGATGCCAATGTGTTTTTCGATGTGTTCAGGCTGAACCTCGGTACCTTCGGGCAAGACAATTCGAAGTTTTTCGAGTTCATTCATCACTTTGCGCAAATCATTGCCCAAGTACTCTGCCAATATCTGCGATGCTTGTCCTGAGATGCGCATGCCTTTTTCTTGCACCTGATTTGAAATCCATTCGGCCAACTTGTAGTCGCGGACTTTTTCGCTTAAAAACAGCGTTCCCGCCTTGCTGATCGCTTTGACTGCTTTGAGCCGGCCATCCGCCTTCTTGTTTTTGAAACAAAATACCAGCACCGTGCTCGCCACAGGGGATTGGGCGTAGGCTTCCAGCTTTACCATATCGCTCGATCGTCTCCAAGCGGGCCAATCTTGCGCTTCTCGCATCACGACCAACTGTCTTTCTGCCATCATCGGAAACCGTCGAGCGGCCTCGAGCAATTGTTCCACCGATGTGTCGCGACCATAAACAATTGTTTGGTTGAAATCACGCATGGACGCCTCCACCACCGCTTCTTCAAGGGCTTTCGAAATCTCATCAATGAAGAACGGTTCTTCGCCGTGCAGCAGATACAGCGGCCGAAATGATCCCGATTGAACATCCCGAATGATTTGGCGGTGTGGCATGGCACGAAGATAATGGAACCGAATCGCGGCCGAAAACACGGCAACAGGTATTTTTGGCCCATGCCGCATGATACCAACTTGGCGTGGGTGCAAATTGGAAGCCAGCGCCTTCCGCAACTCAACCTCCCTCCTTTTCCCATGGATTGGCGCGTTGGCGAAACGCGCACAGAGGTCAAATGCCTGAGCCGGTTGAAGTATTTCGCACTCGAGCCCGAAGAATGGGTTCGTCAGCACTGGTTGCATCACCTCGCCCACGACTTGAAGTACCCTGCAGGCTTAATGGCTGTCGAGCATCCGCTGCAACTCAACGGCATGAAACGCCGGGCCGACATTATTTGCCATGATCGTTCTGGAAACCCGCTGCTCATGGTAGAATGCAAGCGGCATGATGTCCCGTTGAGTGAGGAGGTGCTCCATCAAGTCTTACGGTATCACTTGGCCTTAGAAACCCCACTCATTGTAATATCGAACGGATTGAAGCACCAAGCCTATTCATACAAATCCAACGCATTTCAAGCGCTCGATTCCCTTCCGAGGTATGACTCGATTCCGGTAAAGTGAATGAATACCGGCACTTCCTTTCGCAGGTCAAAGAGCATTGGCCTATTTTCGCACCGAAGAATCGCCTGAAAACCATCTGAATGATCATTCAAGAAATAATCGCCATTGCCGGCAAGCCGGGTCTATTCCGCATCGTTGTGACGAATCGGAACAATTTAATTGTGGAGTCCATGCTCGACAAAAAGCGCTTGAGCATTCCGGGAACCAGCCGGATCAGCAGCCTCGCAGATATCACGATGTTTACCACCGGGGAAGACCTGCTTCTCATGGAAGTACTGAATCGGATGAATGAGCATGTGGGCGACAATGCCATCCCAAACGTGAAAGGCGACGCTTCATCGACCAAGGCATTTGTTAGCGAGATCATCCCAGAGTTGGATCACGAGCGCGTTTACAATTCGGACTTGAAAAAGTTGGTGCAGTGGTTTGGCATTTTGAAGACCAACAGCTGTTTCCCATTGGAAAGTCAAAAAGAAGAGGAAGAAGCAACCGAAGAAGCGGTTTCAGAAACTGCTGATACCACTGCCAAAACGAAAAAAGCACCCGCAAAGAAGGCTTCGGCGAAGAAAGCGCCTGCGAAGAAGGCTGCAACGAAGAAAACTGCGGCTCCCAAAGCGGCGGCGAAAAAGAGTACCGCGAAGAAATCGCCTGCAAGCAAGGCCAAAAAATAACCTTCCGTATGAAGCACATTGCCGTCATCGGAGCTGGAACCATGGGCAATGGCATTGCGCATGTGTTTGCTCAATCCGGATTTGAAGTCACGCTCATCGATGTCCAAGCGGCCGCATTGGAGCGCGCCTTGAAGACAATTGAAAAGAACCTCGACCGCCTGATCAAAAAGGAGAAGATTTCTCAGGAGGACAAGGCGGCAACGCTAGGGCGCATAACGACATCCACGAATATTTCTGAGGGAGTATCTCAAGCCGAATTAGCGGTAGAAGCAGCCACAGAACGCACCGATTTGAAACTGCAAATTTTCGAACAAATGGATGCCGCAGCTCCTGCAAACTGCATCTTAGCGTCGAACACTTCCTCCATCTCCATTACCAAGATTGCCGCGGCAACCAAGCGACCGGACCGGGTCATTGGAATGCACTTCATGAATCCCGTGCCCATCATGAAATTGGTGGAAGTAATCCGAGGATTCTCCACCAGCGATGCCACATGCAGCGCTGTGATGGCGCTCTCGAAAGCCCTCGGAAAAATTCCGGTGGAAGTCAATGACTACCCCGGATTTGTTGCAAACCGGATTCTCATGCCCATGATCAATGAAGCCATTATCACCTTGCATGAAGGAGTGGCCGAAGTGGAAGCCATTGATACCGTCATGAAGTTGGGAATGGCCCACCCCATGGGACCATTGCAATTGGCTGACTTCATTGGCCTGGACGTTTGCCTCAGTATTTTGGAAGTGCTTCACACCGGATTAGGCAACCCGAAGTATGCGCCATGCCCATTGTTAGTGAACATGGTCACCGCTGGGCATTTAGGGGCTAAAAGTGGCCAGGGCTTTTACGTTCACACCCCCGGCAGCAAGGAACTCATTGTCGCTCCTTCATTCGCCTAATTAACCGATATTGAGGGCATGAAAGCCTCGCGGAATCGACTGCATGAGATTATTTTTGAAGCGGACACTGCCGCCGGCAAGGCTTTTGATGTGGCGCTTTTGTGGCTCATTGTCCTCAGCGTATTAACCGTCATTGCTGAATCCGTTCCGGAATGGAACAGTGCTTTTCACACCGAATTTATCCGACTGGAATGGGGATTCACCGCCTTGTTTACACTGGAGTATGTGCTTCGCTTGTTGGTGGTCAAAAAACCCTGGCATTATGCCCGTAGTTTTTTTGGACTGGTCGATTTGCTCGCCATCCTCCCCACGTTCATCGGCCTGATTGTTCCGGGCTCAAGCAGTCTCCGAATCATCCGGATTCTGCGCGTGCTTCGTGTTTTTCGCGTGCTCAAACTGGTTGGGTTCATTGCCGAGGCGAAGCAATTGCAAAACGCCCTGCGCGCCAGCCGCAGGCGCATCATTGTCTTTCTCAGCGCCGTGCTTGCCTTGGTCACCATCTTGGGGACATTGATGTATTTGGTAGAAGATGAACAAGCTGGATTTTCGAGCATCCCACGCAGCATTTATTGGGCCATCGTCACTGTCACGACCGTCGGATATGGTGACATTGCCCCGCAAACCGTCGCCGGCCAGGTAATCGCCTCCATGATGATGATATTGGGCTACGCCATCATTGCCGTTCCCTCCGGACTGGTCGGCGTACAAATGATGCGCAGCAACATTCGTTCTTCAGAAAAACCCACGAGTGCTTCAACACAAGCTTGCCCAAGTTGCGGGAAAGACGGGCACGATTCGGATGCACAGCATTGCAAATATTGCGGACATCTCATGTGATTCCATTTGGTATTGGTGAACGATTGATTAAATTGCCCATGTGGGATGACTGCTCAGGCAGGCTTTTCACGCACCGAATCAAACGATCACAACATGCAGCAACCTACGCGCCTCTTTGACTTTCCTCGGTACCAGCTTGAAAACAATCCGCTGGACCTCATGATGTCCATGCCGAACAACGGCAATCGAATCAATTATTCAACGGAAACCTTCCTCGCAGCGGTCGACCGTGTGGGCCGTGGCCTCATTGCCATGGGACTTGAAGTCGGTGAAAAAGTAGCCCTAATTTCACACAACAATCGGTGTGAATGGAACATCATGGACCACGGAATCATGTCGGCCGGCGGGATCAACGTGCCGATTTACCCCACCATGACTGAGGCGGATTATGAATACATTCTCACCCACAGCGAGAGCAAATACTGCGCGGTCAGCAACCAAGAATTGTACGACAAAGTCATGGCGATCAAAGACAAGGTCCCCACGTTGCAGGGCGTCTTTGTTTTTGAGCGAGAAGCCAATGGCACACACTGGTCTGAAATCACCGAGGCAGGAGGCGATGAGCAACAAGGCGAATTGGAGCGTCGCATGGCAAGTGTAAAACCCGCAGATCTCGCGACCATCATTTACACTTCTGGCACCACCGGTACACCCAAAGGTGTGATGCTCAGCCATCAAAACATCGTGCAAAACATTTTGCACAGCATTCCAAGGATTCCCCAGGTCTTGGTCGATGAAGAATACCGGGTATTGAGCTTCCTTCCCGTTTGCCACATCTTCGAACGCATGCTGCACTATTTGTACATGTACATTGGCGCCAACATCTATTTTGCAGAGAGTCTGGAAACCATCAAAGAAGACCTGGGTTATGCGCAACCAACAGTCTTCACCGCGGTGCCGCGATTGCTCGAAAAATTCTACGACGGAATCGTGCAGAAGGGGCGTGCTGCGGGAGGTGCAAAAGCGGCCATCTTCAACTGGGCACTCGGATTGGCATTGGAATGGGAGCCGGATGGTCAAAACGGTGCTTTTTATGAGTGGAAATTGGGAATTGCACGGAAACTCGTCTTCAGCAAAGTGAAAACAGCACTCGGTTTGGACAACATTCGAGCAGTGGCGTGCGGTTCTGCTGCGCTGGCCCCACGCTTGGCGCGCTTTTTCAATGCGGCGGGCATCCCTGTTTATGAAGGATATGGTTTGACGGAGACCAGTCCGGTTGTTACGGTCAACTCCGATGTTGAACCTGGCTTGATGCGCATCGGCTACGTGGGCAAACTGATTGAAGGCGTCGAAGTGAAATTCGCCAATGATGGCGAGATCATGGTCAAAGGCCACAACATCATGTTGGGCTATTACAAAGAGCCCGAAAAAACCGCCGAAGTGATGAGCGGCGAGTGGTTTCACACGGGAGACATTGGCATCTTCGACAATGGTTTCCTTAAGATCACCGACCGCAAAAAGGAAATGTTCAAGACTTCTGGCGGCAAGTACGTTGCACCGCAGCTCTTAGAAAATGCGTTGAAAGCCTCGCTCTTTATCGAGCAAGTGATGGTTGTTGGTGACGGTCAAAAATTCCCCGGGGCCATTGTAGTTCCAAATGCAGAAGCGGTCGAAGAATGGTGCAAACGCAAAAACCACCCCTTCCCAGGGATGGAGGGCATTTGCAACGACAAGCGCATCACGGATCGGATTCAAGAAGATGTGGACAGCCTCATGGAGCCTTTTGCGAAATGGGAAAAGGTAAAAGCCATCCGAGTATTGCCGCAAATGTTCAGCATCGAAAGCGGCGAATTGACCCCAACCCTCAAATTGAAGCGCAAGCCCATTGTCGCCCATTACCAGGCGGAAATTGACGAACTCTACGCCTAAACACTAGGATTTCACTGAACCCGAATGGAAGAATTTCTCATCAACCTGGACTTCGGATTGTTCAAGATTTTGAACTCGCACTGGGCAGGTGGAGATCAAATCATGTGGGCTGTTTCTGGGACCTGGTGGTGGGTGCCATTGTACCTGCTTTTGCTGTGGGAACTGTGGAAGGCCTCCAACAAAGAATGGGATCGGGTCATTGTGCGCGTTTTCATGCTCGCTCTTTGCATCACAGGGACGGACATGATTTCGGCTCGGGTCGTAAAACCTGCCGTGCAGCGGTTTCGCCCTTCGCACTCCATCGAATTGAAAGGCGATGTGAATTTGGTTGTTCCTCCAGGAAAAACGGAACCTTACATCGGAGGACGCTTCGGCTTCGTGAGTTCGCATGCTGCAAATTGCGCGGGGGTTGCGGTTTTTATGGGCATGATTTTGGGTGGAGGCATGTGGTTATGGTCCCTCTTGGGCTGGACTTTGCTCGTGGGATACAGTCGGATTTACCTCGGGGTGCATTTCCCCCTGGATATTGCAGGAGGCATGATCCTCGGCGGCTTCATCGGTTACATCCTATGGCGCGTGCAGCATAAACTGGTCGGAAAACCTGTACATACTCCATGAAGTTCCTTGCCATTTTCTTGGGCGGAGGACTGGGCAGCGTGACCCGCTATGCGCTGGGATTGCTCATCAAACGACTTGGATTCATGGCGCCGCTGGGAACACTTGCGAGCAATGTACTCGCTTCTGCTCTGCTTCTCGGACTCATCGCCACGTATTCCAACAGCATCGAAGGATCCCTCAAACCCAATCCCTGGCTTTTGCTCTGGACGGTTGGATTTTGTGGCGCCTTTTCGACCTTTTCCACTTTTGCAGCGGATACCCTGTCGCTCTTTCACTCCCACGGGATGGCATGGTCCATTGGCAACGTCGTTGTGAATGTTGTATTCTGTATAGCCACAGGCTGGTGGATTTGGTCCGCTATGCAGCCTGTTCAGTGAAGCTGCCGTCCTGCTTAACTTTGTGACTCGAATGAAAACCCTCTGCTCAATGAATTTGCGTTTTTTGACCGGCCTATTGGCCTTGACAACCTTCCAAGCCATTGGACAGATTGGACTACCACCCGCATCATCCCAAGGAGCCAAGGGTGGACAAGCGAAAGCCAAAACCAACTCCAACGGCTACTCGCAAGAGCAATTGAATCAAAAAGCCCAGGAAACACTGGACCGAAAGAATGAGGCAACGGAGCAGCGAAGCGCAAAATCGCCCTCAACGCGCACTCCCCAGAAGAAAACCATTCAGAAAGCGGAAAGCAAAAAGCAGACGAACTTTGGAGAACATCCCAAACTCGTGGTCGGCATCACCGTCGATCAAATGCGCATGGATTACCTCTATCGGTATTGGGATGATTTTGGTTCCGGTGGCTTCAAACGATTGATTCAACAGGGCATGGTCTGCGGAGATCATCATTTCGGATATGCGCCGACATACACCGGCCCCGGACATGCTTCCATATATACCGGCACCACGCCACGGCTGCATGGAATCATTGCCAACGACTGGTACGACCGCAGCACCAATGCCTCGGTCTATTGTGCTTTTGACGACGGCGTTGAAACGATTGGACTCAAGGATGCAAGCTTGCGCGATGGCAAAATGTCATCGCATCGTCTGCGGTCAAGCACCTTGGGCGATGAAATGAAAATTGCTTCGGGCATGAATGCGAAAGTTATCGCAGTAAGCTTGAAAGACCGCGGAGCGACTTTGCCTGGTGGCCATCTTGCTGACGGGGCGTATTGGTTTTATGGCAAGGACAAAGGCCAATTCATCACCAGCTCCAAATACGTGGATGAACTTCCTTCATGGGTCAAGAAGTTCAACAAAGGCGGGCATGCTGAACGGCACCTAAAATCGGGCTGGAGAACCAAGCGGAACGAAGCCGATTTTGAACAGGAATGGCCCGACAACAATCCTTTCGAACAACCCTTTACCGGTGGTAATAATGCCACTTTCCCTTATGATTTACAGGCACTGAGCGAGACCAATGGCGGGTACGACATCCTCAAAAGCACCCCGCACGGCAACACCATGGTCATCGATTTTGCTGTGAAATCCATCGAAGGAGAAGCATTGGGTGCCGACGGCATCACCGATCTTCTTGCAATTAGCCTTTCTTCGACCGATTACGTCGGGCACCAATTTGGTACCAATGCATGGGAAACCATGGAAACCTATTTGCATCTCGACCGACTGTTGAAGCAACTTTTCAGTCAATTGGACGCCAAAGTTGGCAACGGAAATTGGATGTGCTGGCTCACCGCAGACCACGGCGCCGCCACTCCCCCTTCGCTGGCCCAATCCGTCGGTATGCCTGCAGATTACTGGAAACCCGGCAACATGATCGAGGATGTCAAAGCAGATTTGCAGGCGCAATTCGGCGAAGGCGAATGGGTATTGAACTATTCCAACGACCAATTTTTCTTCAACAGGCCTTTGATGCGCGAACGCAATGTGGACTTGGATGCAGCCCAGCGTCGAATCCAATTGCTTTGTCAAACCTATGAAGGCGTTTCCATGGCCATCACCGGAAGCGACCTCACCTCGGGCAATGCCTCGAATGACCCCATCGTTGAGAAAATTCGAAACGGTTGGTCCGCCAATGCTTCAGGAGATGTGATGATTGTGACCCAACCGGGCTGGATCAAATATGGCATGGCAGGAACCACGCACGGGTCGCCTTTTCCCTATGACACGCACGTGCCGTGCATCTTCTACGGTTGGCACGTCCCTTCCGGAATTACCTACGAGCGAACCTACATACAAGACATCGCCCCAACCGTGGCAGCATTGATCCACAGTCCCATGCCCAATGCCTGCACAGGCCGGCCCATCCAAGCCGTATTGCAGCAATGAGTCAGGTGGATATTCGGGGTGAAAAACCCGTCATCGACATCGCCATTCGTCGGTTGATGGAAGGAACACCTAAAATTGAACTGACCGCGGCATTTCCAAGCGAAGGTCCGTTTGAGGTCCAATTGCCCATCTGGCGTCCAGGGCGCTATGAAGTGGGTAATTTTGCCCGATACGTGTATGATATGATGGGGCAACAATCCGATGGATCATGGATTGAATTGCAAAAGACGTCGTTGCATGCTTGGCACGTTCCGGAAGAAATTAATCGTGTGCGTTGGACCTTCTTTGCCGATTTATTCAACGCCGGTTCGACCGGTGTGGCGGAAGACATCTTGTACATCAACCCCGTCAATTGTTTTCTTTACCTCCCGGATCACGAGGATTGGGGGTACGCGATCGAACTCACAGACGTGCCCGCTGGATGGCCGGTCGCCACGGGATTGCCTCAATCGAACGGACGATGGCATGCCCGCGATGTGCAACACGTCATGGACAGTCCGATTCTCGCCGCTGATGCGCTGACTCATCTCCAATACGAATCCAACGGAATTCCCTTTCATATCTGGGTCTACGGGCAGGATCAGCCCAATCCCGATTCGTTCTTGGCCGACCACGTCGCCTTCACGGATAGTCAAATTGCGCACTTTGGCTCATTCCCAGCGGAACATTACCACTTCATGTATGTGCTTCCCGAACGCGAGGTGCGGCACGGAGTGGAACATGAAGACACGACAGTGATCGCCATCGGTCCATCCGCCAAAAGCCAAACCCAAAGTGGGTATGATGAATTGATCGGGATCGCTTCCCACGAACTCTACCACGCTTGGAATGTCAAACGCATCCGTCCTGCGGAATGGACGCCTTATGAATTTGCCCAAGCCTGTCCCAGTCGTATGGGATATGTCGCTGAAGGCGTCACGACTTACATGGGAGACCTTTTCCTATTCGAATGTGGTGTGGTGGATTTGCCGGGATGGTGCAGACTCATGGAACGCTTGTTGGACCGACACGTCAACAATCCGGGACGGCTGAACAGCAGCGTCGCCCAATCGAGCTTTGACACCTGGTTGGATGGATACGAGGCAGGCGTGCCAGGAAGGAAAGGGTCGATCTACGTCGAAGGGGCTGTTTTGGCCTTTTTGTGCGACGTTCGAATCATGCAGCTCACGGGCGGCGAAGCCTCTCTGCAGACAGCCATGCGCATGCTATGGGAACAATTTGGAGTGGAGCGCATTGGTTTGACCGAAACCGATTATTGGTCGGTACTGAACGAAGTGGCCGGTGCAACCGATGCCCTTGATGATTTGCGACTGCACTACGCTGATGGAACGGAAGATAGCTGGAACGATCTCGTTGCCGCCATGGAATGGCAGGGCTTAACACTCACGAAGAACCACCGCGATGGCCGATGGCACGTGAACATTTCCAGCGCTTGAGTCAGTTGGCCTCGACACTTCCCTGAAGCGCGAAAGCCACCAAGTTTGCTCCCATTTTCAGCGCCAACTGGCGCACTTCCTCTGGATCCCGGTGCACTTGCCAATCCTCCCAGCCGTCGCCCAGATCGGATTCATAATCGTAAAAAACGACCAACCTCCCTTTCAAAAAGAGGCCATACCCGCGTGGAGGCATATCATCGTGTTCATGCACCTTGGGCAACCCTGAATCAAAGGCGTAAATGGAGTGAAAGACTGAATGAGACCAAGGCAACTCGACCCATTCCGCATCCGGCAATACCTTTTTCATTTCGCGACGGACATACGCATCCATTCCGTAATTGTCCGATATGTGCAAGAACCCTCCGGCCTCCAAATAAATGCGCAGATTTTGTGCTTCAGAACCCGAGAATACCACATTGCCATGCCCGGTCATGTGCAGCCAAGGATAATCAAACAGTTCCGGCGCTCCCACATCCACTGTCGCTACCTCATCATTCAACTGCATCCCCAACTCTGAATTGCAGAAAGCCACCAAGTTGGGCACTGCTGTTGGATTGGAATACCAGTCTCCGCCGCCTCGGTACTTCAAAACAGCCAATTGATACATTCCCGATTGAGCACATGCCGTGCTCACTGGCAATGAGACCATTGCACTTGCCCAAAAACCTGCAAAAAGAATGGGCGCTAGAAAAACCCGAAGCAACTGAAACATAATGCAAAGGTACTTCGTACCCTAAGACGCCCTCATTTTTGATGGTTTTTTAAGTTATATTTGCGCCCCTGAAAACAACCTTGCATCATGCAAAATAAGAATGCAGTTCTGCTCTTTACCGTTTTGTTGTCCTTTGCGACACTTTACACACTCAGTTTCAACTGGGTAGCAGGCAATTACGAAGAAGAAGCAGCACAATATGGAGCCTTTGTAGCGGACTCGCTGGAAAGCAACGGAGAAATCACTGAGAACGAATGGAGCTCTTCGGCAGCGCAAGCCGCTCGTGAATTCCTCCGCGACAGTGCAAATGCTGAGATTTATCCAGTCTTTGGTCACACGTACCGAGAGGTAATTGAACAAGAACTCAACCTCGGACTCGACCTTCAAGGCGGAATGTCTGTGACACTGGAAGTGAGTATCCCCGATTTGTTCATTGCATTGAGTGATTACTCCAGCAACGAAACGTTTAGACAAGCCATTGCACAGGCCAAGGCGGCACAGCGTACGACGCAAGGTTTGACATATGTTGATTTGTTTGAACGCTCCTGGACGGAACTCAATGGCGCCTCTGACAGCCCGATAGATCTGTGGCGCATCTTCCACAACTTGGAAAGCAAGGACCTTTTCCCTGCCCAATCCACAGACGAAGAGATTTTCCTGATCCTTCAAAACGAAAGCAACACTGCCATTGACAACACCGAGAGCATCATCCGTAAGCGGATTGACCAGCTCGGTGTGGCCCAACCAAACGTACAGAAAGTCAGTGGCGGACGAATTTTGGTAGAGCTTCCCGGCATTGACGACCGCGAGCGTGCTCGAAAGCAATTGAAAAGCACGGCAAACCTCGAGTTCTGGGAGACGTACTTCAACGACGAAATCTTCGCTCGAATCTCTGCTGCCAACAACGCGTTGGGTCGATCCATGAGCCCTGAACTCTTCGGTGCAGAGGCGCCTGCGGATAGCTTGCTCACCCTCGAGCAACAACGCGCGATGAATCCTCTGTTCGCTTATTTCCAGCTGGAAACGCAACGCCGTTCATCGGTAGTCGGCTACACCGCCATCGCAGACACCAACCGCGTCAATGACTTGTTGCGTCGACCGGAGGCGAAGCAAGCGCTTCAGTCCGATTTGCGATTGATGTGGGAAGCCAAGTCTACACAAAACTTTGCTGCGCTTTATGCCATTAAGGACGAAAGCGGAAAAGGCAAAGCAAAATTGAGCGGTAAGAGCATCATTGATGCACGGGTTTCATATGATGAGATTGGCGATGTTGTCGTGAGCATGACCATGGACGGAGAAGGCTCCGGCATCTGGGGGGCGATGACTGAAGCGTGTGCGGCTGACAACCAGCGAGCAGTTGCTGTGATCTTGGATGGATTGGTCTTTAGCGCTCCAAGTGTGCAGTCTGCCATCACGAACGGCCGCTCTCAAATTAGCTTCGGTTCCAATCAGAGCATCGAAGACAAGATGGCGGAAGCCAACGATTTGGCCTCCTTGCTCAAAGCAGGATCGCTTCCTGCTCCAGCTCGTATCGTAGACGAAGTGAGTGTTGGACCACAGCTTGGTGAAGAAAACATTCAAGCAGGATTCAGTTCATTTGTGATTGCCCTCGCGGTCATCCTCTTGTACATGATGTTCTATTACAAAGGCGCTGGACTCGTATCCAATTTGGCTTTGATTGCCAACCTCTTCTTCTTGATTGGTGCGCTTGCTTCGCTTGGAGCAGCATTGACCCTTCCTGGAATCGCAGGTATCGTACTGACCATCGGTATGGCAGTAGACGCCAACGTACTCATCTATGAGCGTATCCGAGAGGAAATGCGCGGCGGAAAAGGCTTGATGGTGGCCGTGAAAGACGGTTATTCAAAAGCATACAGTGCCATCATTGACGCCAACTTGACCACATTGCTCACCGCATTTGTGTTGTACAGCTTTGGTAGCGGCGCCATCCGTGGATTTGCAACGACTCTGATCATCGGTATCTTCACCTCGCTCTTTTCAGCGATTGTGTTGACGCGATTGGTCTTCTTCAGCCGTTTGGAGAATAAGAAGCCGATTAGCTTCTATACAGACATGACCAAGAATTGGTTCACCAAGATCAATGTGAACTTCATTGGCAACCGCATGAAATTTTACATCCTTAGCGCGATCATTGTGGTGGGCGGTATCGCCAGCCTCGCCACCAAAGGTTTGCAGTATGGCGTTGAATTCTCGGGGGGTACAACATTCGATGTCTCATTTGACGAGGCCGTGGATGTACAACAAATCCGGGAGTCATTGGCTGTGGCCTTTACCGAAGAAGGCAAAACAGGCAATCCGATTGTGCAGACCAAAGACAGCGATGCCAAGGTTCGAATCATGACCAACTACATGATCGACAACCAAGATGAGAACCAGGACGAATTGATCCAATCTGCTTTGGCAGAAGGTTTAGCTGTGACGGGTGTAGACTACACCATTGACCAGTACAACAAGGTAGACAGTACCATTTCGGATGATTTCCGAACCGGTGCTCAGAACGCTACCGTGTTCTCCTTGCTCATCATTTTCCTTTACATCTTCTTCCGTTTCCGCAAGTGGCAATATGGCCTGGGTGCATTGGTCGCTATGACGCACGATGTGATCATCGTATTGAGTGCATTCAGCATCTTTGCTGGCATCCTTCCATTCACGATGGAAATCGACCAAGCGTTCATCGCAGCGATTTTGACGGTCATCGGTTATTCCATCAACGACACGGTGGTTGTGTTTGACCGTATTCGTGAATACGTCGGACTGTATGGCGATAAGAAAGAGGATACGGACCTCATGAACGATGCTTTGAACAGCACACTCAGCCGTACCATCAATACATCGCTCTCGACGTTTGTCGTGTTGCTCACCATCTTCTTGTTGGGCGGTGACAACATCAAAGGCTTTGTATTTGCCTTGATGATCGGTGTAGTGGTTGGAACGTACAGCTCCATCTTCATTGCAACGCCTAGCGTATTGGACCTGAGTAAAAAGCTCAAGGCTTAATCGTCGCGCAACAATTTGAAACGAAAAAGGCCACCCCACGGGGTGGCCTTTTTGTTGCCTGACTTTTCGTGCTCAATTCAGCAATTGGCCACTGCGGAGCAATTGATAAGGACTGAGATCCTCGAGGTTCAACACAATGCAAAAAGCGGTTTGACCTTTGAAATTGAGTGATGTGAAACCATCGAGCCATTGCACAAGCGGCAATTGCACTTTCACAAAGCGAAGGTTCATCGCTACACCAAACGTAGCGAGCCTCATATTGCTACCAACCAACCCTCCTCCATAGAAATCAATGCGCTTCGTTACGTTCCGCGCAATACGGGCAGAAGCCATCGCATTCACTGGCATTTGCATCACATCGGCATTGCTTGATAAGAGCACATTCATGATCGGAAGACCGCCTTGTTCGCGTGCAATGATGCGGCTCAACAAATCGTACTGCTCCCGTCCAAAGAACAAGTGATCCTTGAA
>Ga0206125_10001684_pt1 | contig 25137 bp, 32 predicted proteins | sample Helgoland_Spring_4_FD_148598 | JGI IMG/M metagenome (GOLD analysis project Ga0206125, IMG submission 148598) | Pelagic subsurface seawater microbial communities from Kabeltonne, Helgoland, North Sea - Helgoland_Spring_Bloom_20160331_1 | ecosystem: Environmental > Aquatic > Marine > Epipelagic ... | reverse complement strand
TCCGTTTATAAAAATAAATAGGAAATTACTTTATTTAAAAAGTTGCTGTCAATCCAATAGAAACTTGCATATTAAAATCTACACTTCCATCTTCTGTACTTGCAGATCCATAAAACCGAATAGACACAGAACTGTTAGTTAAAAATGTATTTTCTAGTTGATTTAATAAAGCAGTATCTGTTATTTCAAATACAGTTTCATTTGTAATTTCTTGTCCTATGTTTAGGTTAGAAGTTGTAGCAACTATGGTTTCATTTATTTCTACGGTTGCAGATGTGATAACTGCATTTGAATTTCCTATTAAATTTGTAAAGGTGTAGCTTAAACTGTCTATGTTGATATCTGTAATATCGTCATAATTAGAAACTAATTCATTTAGATTTTGAATCTCTGTTTCATCATAAGTAACATCTGAACCATTACTTTGCGGAATAGATACTTCTACGTTGTCAACAAAAGTGGTGGTAGCAGTTATTTGAACAGATTCTTCACAAGAGGATATTAAAATTAAGGCAAACAGAAAGGGGAATACATTTTTCATGATTTTTATTTAAATTTTTATACTCGCAAAGGTACATAAAAATGACTCTTACCCATTATACCCTTTAGCTACTGTTTCTAATTCTGAATACCAGTTATTTCCAAATTTCCTAATTAAAGCTTCTTTTACAAACTTATATACGGGTACTTTTAATTCTTTCCCCAAAGAGCATGCATCATCACAAATATCCCACTTATGATAATTTACTGCAGAAAATTCACTGTACTCTTTCACTCTAACCGGATATAAATGACAAGAAATTGGTTTTTTCCAATTTACAATCCCTTTATTATATGCTTCCTCTATTCCACAAAAAGCTATTTTATTTTCGTTAAAAATAAGGTACGCACATTCAAAATTGTTAACCAATGGTGTTTCTAATTCTCCTAAACTACTTACTATAGAGGTTCCTTGTTGCTCTATAGCTTCTATCCCTTCTGGCCTTAAAAAAGATTTAAGTTTTGGATATATTTCTTTTAAAATGCCTGTTTCATCCTTTTCTAAAGGAGCTCCTGCTACTCCAGAAACACAACACTCTCCTTTGCATTTAGAAAGATTACATGCAAAATCTTTCTCTATAATGTCTTCTGATACTATGGTTTTTTCTAATTGAAACATTTAGCAAAAATAGTATAAAATATTTTCTATTTTTTACATTTTGACTCGGTTAGTTTTCTACTTTTGCAACTTTAAACAACTAACTTATGAATTTTAATTTTAAGGAAATATTTACCGCATTCATGGTGTTATTTGCGGTCATAGATATTGTTGGGAATATTCCAATCATCATAGATTTAAGAAAAAAAGTGGGCCATATTCAGTCAGAAAAAGCCTCTTTAATTGCAGGAGTTATCATGATTGTATTCCTTTTTTTAGGACAAAGCCTACTAGAATTGATAGGAATAGATGTGTATTCATTTGCCGTGGCAGGGTCTTTTATTCTTTTTTTTATCGCCTTAGAAATGATTTTAGGGATTACGCTTTATAAAGATGATGATGACTCGGAAAGCATAACAGCTACTGTGTTTCCTCTTGCATTCCCATTAATTGCTGGTCCTGGAAGCTTAACAACACTTCTTTCTTTACGAGCGGAATTTTATATTGAAAATATTATTATTGCTGTTTTATGCAATATTGTAGTGATTTATATTGTTCTAAAAACCTCTCCAAAAATAGAACGCATTATTGGTGCTAACGGAATAAAAATTATTCGGAAAATATTTGGAGTTATTTTATTAGCCATTGCTGTAAAATTATTCACTGCTAACATTCAAGCACTATTTTAATGATTTTTAATGCTTTAATTATTGGAGGTGGTGTTGCGGGTATGCAATGTGCTTTAGTTCTTGGATCAGGTCTTAAAAAGCCCTACGCTATCAATAAAAAGGTGGGTGTAATTATGCATCAAAGAAGTTCTCATTTACAGAATGCTCTTTTTAACAATGTTCTTGGCTTACCCTCTGGAACTCTTGGGTCTAATGTATTGGCTACAGGAAAAAAACAATTGACTTCAAATTACCCAAATATTACTCAAATTGAGGGTGAAAAAGTAATTTCTATTGCTATTCAAGACGATTTTCACATCGTGAAAACCAATAAAAAAGAGTACAAGACTCAAGTCATTGTTTTAGCCTTAAATTATGCCAACCCATTTCTTATTAAAGGATTAGAAGCGTATTTAGAACCTCATCAAAGAGCAAAAGTATCAAAGGATCGAATTCAATTAAGAAATAAAAATTATTTGGTTACTGAGAGGGTCTATGTTTGCGGAACCTTATCTGGATGCAGAAGCCAATTTGCCATTGCAGCAGGAAGTGGTGCTAGTGTGGCCACTGATATCTTAACCCTATGGAATAAGGGCGACCACAGCCAGGTTCATGATAAGATTTAGCTAGTTTTTTGTTGCATCTTTCCTGTGAAATTTAAAATAACGAATGCCATGCCACATAAAGACTGTATTAAAAAAACAATACGAATCTCATCTTTCTCTATACACTGTAAAATTCCACTAAGTAGTAAGAAAACACCATAGATATAAAAAAATACTTTTCGAAAAGATGATTTTTTTGCCTCAGAAATCTTGATCATTTTCATAGACACAACATGCAAGATGGCTAATACAATAAAAGTTGCTAGTAAAATTAAGAGTCCTTTACCCATATTGTAAATATAGAAATTGTAACTAAAAAAATCAACCCATCACAAACTACTCAACAGTGATAAGTTAATTCTGTGGGGTGGTTATTCTTACTTTAGGGTTAACCTTACTCTGTTAGGTTAATCGAAAATATCTTCTTTATGTAACCCCTTAATACTATTCTTTTTATATTTTAAATAAGTAATAAGGTGAATTATCAACCCTATACCCCAAAATAACAAAGTATAATCAAGGATTTCTTTTGGTTCATGATTCGACATATAGTCTAAATAAAACAAAGAATATGAAACAATAAAGAATACTAAGAAGGTAGATAAATGAAATCTAAACCCAACATCATTGATACTCAACGTTACCCATTTGCAGTTTTACTCTAACAGCTAAAATACCTAAAAAATCCCGACCTATACTCAAACCCACCACTCTAGGTGAACACATTAGGAAAGTTCGTTTAAAACGAGGAGAGTTGCAGCAAAACGTAGCTAAGTTACTAGGAGTTAATTCAGTATATCTATCTTCTTGGGAGCATAAAAGAAAAGCACCACATCCAAAATACTTTGATGCGATTATTGATTACTTAGGTTATGTCCCTAATATCACATCGAAGACCGATTTTCTGGGTACTAGAGTTAAACTCTACCGAAAGAAGCATAGTCTTTCTGTAAAAGTATTTTGCAAACTATGTAATATTGATAATCATTTGGCAATAAAATTGGAGAATGCGAGATTTTGTAAGATAGATAAACAGACAAAAAGAATGATAGAAAAACAATTAAAACAAGCACCTATTTCTTTTTGCGAAGAGATTTCATGATGATTTTTCCAATTGAACTTTTACTATTACTTTCAGGTGGGATTACATTGTAGTTAGTTCTTACCCTGTAACCTTTTATTCTTTTTTCAATAATTTTTTCCTTTGGAGTAACTATATCTAAGGTTTCAGTAAAATTCTTTGAAGAAACGAAGTAAAGAATTGAATGCTGCTTTGTTGGTATAATTTCCAAAGTTTTGACTTTAATATTATGCAAATGTGTATTATTATCACAGAGCATTAATACAACATCATAATTTGCATTGATGCATTTTTTGATGTTTTGTACTTCGTAATCTATGGTATTGGTAACTGATATCTCAACAGCTATTTTGAATTTATCTCTGTGCAAAGCAACATCTATTCGGGCATCATTTTTTATTGGATGTTCTAAGATCGTTTTAAATCCTCTTTGAATAGCTATCGTTTTAACATAGTTCTGTAGTTCATAGTGTTTTCTACTTCTTTCTTTTTCTTTCTGTGATTGTAAATATTCTTCTTTTTGAATTTCAAAAGGAGTATCTTTTTTTAATTCAATTTTAGGTGTAGTGCTTTTCAAAGCCTTTGGAGCTTTTACTAGTTCTTCTTTTGGAATAGTGAATTTTGATTGAGGTTCTAAAATTTCCTCTACCTTTTCTTTTTTGAAGTGTGTCTGTTTTGGTAGTAATTCGATTAAAAGTTCATCAAGTTTAGTTTTTGACCTAGCATAGTTATTTCGAGTATTTTGAATGATAAAATTCCTATTAGCCTCTAAACTGTCCTCAATTTCAGGTAATGGAAATGTTGAGATGTTAAAATCATTATTTGATGAACCAACTCTCATGATAGCTTGTCCAATTCCTAAACTTTGTAAGTCTGACTCTTCAAAATATGAAAATCCAGACTCAAGACGTTTCGCATCACTATCACCAAGGCGAAAACAAATACGTGTATATGGATTTGAAATCACTGAGTTCAATATTTTTGTATCATCAATCTGTCCTAATTCTTGATGAGCTAATATCAAACCTAACCCATACTTTCTTGCACCTGATAGAATTCGTGTAATGCTGGGCGTGATAAAATTCTGAAACTCATCTAGGTATATGTAATATGGATGACGTTCTATTTTTTGAAGAGATTGTCTGCCTTGTGCTACTTGGTTAAATTTTGAGAGGAAAATTGAACCAAGTAAAAAACTGTTTTCTTCTCCGATTAGCCCTTGTGATAACTTGATGAGTACAATTTTCTTCTTCTCAACACATTGCTTGAAATCAACACCGTCGGTTTGAGCCAACATATACCTGATAACTTTTGGTCTTAAAAAAGTATCAATTCTTGTCAGTAGTGGAGCAATTCCTTTTTGCACCATTTTATATTCATTATTCCAATAGTAATGAATAGATGGATCATCAACAGAGGTTAAAAATTTGTTTCTAAATGAATCTTCTAAAAGAAATCGCTTTAATTCTATGAGTGTTCCATCCTTTGAACTTTCCAGAAAAGTGTTGATGGCATTGGATAAAACCGCAGACATATTATCTCCCCAGGCAGTTGCATGGCGTTTGAAAGATGATACTAAATCTGAAGAGAGGACAATTTTTTCTGCATCTGTAGTTGCACCAAGTAGATTAAATCCAATCGAATAGTTTTCATCTGATGGATCAATGACAATCACATCTTGTTTTCGATGTTCAGGAATGCGAAGTAAAATATCTTCCACAATATCACCGTGTGGGTCAAATAGCACACAACCATTGCCATTTTTCATATCCTCAATCATCATATTGGCAATCAGGGTACTTTTACCAACACCTGTTGCTCCTATAATATGAACATGACGAAGACGCATCTCGTCACTCAACGTTACTTCAGTTTCAATCCTATTATGATGATTAACTCCAAGAATATATTTGTTAAGAGATATTTCTTTTGGGAACTGTTTTGTTTTTTCTGTTTGGAATCCTAGCTTAGAAGATACAACTGTTTTGTTTGGATAGTGTACAAAAGTACTTAGCTCTTTTGTATTCAAAATAAACCCCAATCTATTGCTGAGTCTATGATGGACATTATGAACATGAAAATCATATTTATATCCTTCATTGGATAGAGGAATAAGGTGATTATGCTCTGATGCTGATATTCTGGTTATACTTCTCGAGATTTCTTGATTGAGATAAACACTTCTTTGTTCATTATTTCCTTGAGTAGCAATTCTTATAACAACAGAAAACAACGGAGATGATACTTTTTCTTTTGAACAAGGAAGCATCTCTGGAGCATTGGCAAAAAAACTTCCTCCCATCCCATCTGATACCGAACGTGGAATATCTCGTGCCCACGGCGCTGTAACCCCTTTGAAAATGACTTGAAATAGTGCTGTGTCATCATTTGTTAAATGTTCCATGCTCGCAATGATGGAAGTAAGTGGGTCGATGCTAAAGCTATTACTACTATGTATAGGAAGCATGAATTCATTTGAAATTCCAAAATCACAAATAGCGATGGTTTGAAAATCATCAAAACCAAAATCAAGAGGATTGATCTCTTGTATGATTACGTTTGGGAAATATGCTTTTAGTTGTGATTTAACTCTTGTACCATCTTCTTGACTAGAAATTATTTGAATTCGTATTTCTTTTTCACTCCCGAGTATTTCAAATGAAATGGGATTAGCTGTAAAACTTAAAAGGTTTAATAGTTCGACACAGACAGCAGGATTAATTTCTTGTCCTTTTGAAAAGCAAAGAGAGAAGCCTACTAATTTTGGACTATCTTCTGGTTTTAGATATGTTGGTAGAATTTCTGTTCCTTCTTGCTCTTCTGTTTCTGAATCTGAGGATGTTATCCAGTTTCCAATTCTGGTAAACAACGATGGTACTTTGCCATCATCAACAAAAGCATCTTTACGATGCTTTTTGTGTGAAAATGGAATGTAAGGAGGTTCAATATCTACAGGAACTTCAAAATGATAGTATCCTCGCCCAAGATATTCCCATTGGTAGAAATCAATTGTCGCTCTCTCGTTAGCACTCAGACTCATCAGATGTTATCTCTTGAGGACATTATTCAATATAGGCTTACGTTGATCTTCAGACAGGCTTCGGATTCCTTTGTTTTTGGTAATATCATCAATTACTTTTAGCACTGATTGTTGAGCGTATGTCATAAACATCGAAGCAGTATCTCTTTTGTAAAAAGTGATATGATATAACTTATCAGCTAACCAAGTTCCCACAAATGGAATTTTAGCAATAAACACCTGAAATGGTGAATCCTTGTAAATAAGGTGCCAAGAAACAAAAAAGCCCTTCCCGAATGGAGCTGCACATATGTAATACTCGTAATCTTTCCATGAAACACGTAAGTATCGACGTTTAGAAAACCCCATATTATCTTCATTAAGACTTTTATGAACCATACTCATTTCTTTGATCCCATGACTACTGAGTTCTTCTTTAAGGAGATTATAAAATTCTTCTGTAGAATATGAAAAGTTATCAAGTAATGTATTCCAATGAGAATGATAATCTTTGACACTTCTTTTGAAAATCCAAATGAGAATTAGAGTTCCAATTATAGTAGATATAATCGGAGAACCAATAATAGATTCATACCAGTCATCATACCATGGTTTTTGATATCGTTGGCGATTGTAGCCGTAGTTTTGAAAAAAATGAATGAATAGTTTCATTGTAATTTGTTTTAGTTAAAATTATAGGATTCCACGTTTGACCATTTCCCAATATGATTTCCCTTGGGGTGTTAATACACAAGCTTTTTTATGTATAGCAGCCCAATACATATCATTTTTTTTACCATCAGGAAGATTTATAGGGATAACAAGATTTACACGATTATAAAGTTGAAGCGTTTTGAATTTCTTAACATTTTTAGGATTAGCTTTTTCATGAGACCATTCAAAAGATTCATCTAAATTAAATACATAGTCTGGATGTTCAAATAACTTTATAATTCCCCTTAACTCATCGGGTATAATTTGAGATTTGATATTTCTAAGCGATGCATATCTTCTTACGTTTGTTATAAAGATTGGACGCTGTGCTTTTTCTCCCATTGCTTTATCAATATATCCATAGATATTTCCTGGAGTTATTTCTCCAAGAATACTTGCAGCTCCTCCTTCTAGTGCATGACAGAGTAGTTTAGTAAAAACTCCTTCTCCATCAATTTCCGTAGCATATTGATTTTGTGCAGATGCGGCTATTATAGTTACACCTTCTTGTATCCTTGCTTCTCCATCACCAATGAAATCTTTAGCAAAGCTTCCTGAATGACAGCAGTCAAAAATCACAATTTTATTTAAAGCAGGGGAAGCATTCACTGCTTGCAGAATATCTACCATAGACAAGCCTTGATCTCCAATTTCACATTCTGTAGTTAATAAATATCCATGACCATCCTTAACATATCCATGACCAGCAAAATAGAAAAGTGAAATATCTCTTTGATCTCTAAACAATTCTTTTACTTTTTTGTTTAATAACCTTCTAGTGATTTTTAAATCTTTATCTGAAGTAACAATTTCTGTATGAAAATTAGTTATATTACCGTTGATTCCTTCACTAAATAATAATGCTTCTTGAATTTTATTAGCATCATTAATACATCCGAATAATGGTTTTTTATGATCATAATGGTTGATTCCTACAATTAATGCTCTTCTTCCTCCCACAATTATGATAATTTTTTAATTGCATCAACAATAGATTTTCCTTGCCATTTTACTATTACATCAGCATTTTGTTTTACTACTGTTGACGTTTTCTCTGTACCCCAAGGTTCTATGGCTATAATTTTTTTTCCTTGTTTTACAGCAATATCAATCTCCTTTAAAATCCATCTACTATAACTAGCGTAGACTCCAGCAAGAATAACAACACAATTAGTTCCCATAACTTTGTTTTCTATAGCTGTTTTTAACTGCTTATCTGTCCCATTGGTATGTATAGGATCATCTTTAGGAACAGAGTGGTCATAAAATGATAAGTTCTGATCTTTTAATAATTTGATAACTTTATCATAAGCATCTCCATAAGCCCACGAATGACTGATAAATAATCGGTAAGTTTTTGACATAATATTTAGTTTTTATTAATTACGAGTTGTTGGATTTACACCTTTGAGCCAAGATTCCATAATGACATATTTATTTGGGCTTTCTCTTACCCAAAGAGCTTTCTTATGAGGCATATTTTTAATTCCATCTTTTGTGATATACGGATAAGCAGATAAAAATTCTTGACCATTAAAATTTGAAGATTCATAGTTAGTAATGGGAAGAATTGAACATCTTCCTTTATCTCCATCAATAAAGCCTAGTTCCCAAGGCATCCACTTTGAATTAGAGGCATTTTCAGAGGTAGCATAAACAAGAGACTTAGATTGTTTCATTCGTTTTCTTATGTGTTCAACGGTTCGTTTAGTAATATTGTTTCTACTTAAATGAGGGTCAATAATCCAATCTACATAAACTTTGAACCCTAAGTTTGATAGCTCTAGAAATAAGCCTTCTATATATTGTTTATCCTTATAGCTATGTGATAAAAAAATATCAAACTGAGTTAGCTTTTTGCTTTCAGTTGCTACTGCACTAAATGTCCTTGTTCCTTTTAACCCGCTACTTGATAGGTTTCTTAAGTATTCTTTTGTGTAAAATCCCATGTTATTTATTGTTTAATAATTCTTGAATATTTATTTTTTTTGCTATCAATTTTGATTGATTCTGATCAGAAAATGTTCCTCTTGTTTGTTCTATTGATTTTTGAAAAATCTTCTTTTCAAACTTTACTAGATCCATAAAAACAGTAACATTATCTGACCAATCTTTTATAAAAAGATCTCCACTAGATTTTGAAATTTTTAGGTTTGAGTTTATTGAAACATCTATCTGAGAGGATTTAATTCCATTAACATTAGTTTTTAGCAAAATTTCTGATGACTTTGATTTAGATTGAGCAATGAAAGCTTTTTTGGCGATAGTAACAGAAGTAACAAGATATGTGTCATCCCAAACCAATTGTTTTCCTTTAGAATTAATTTCTTTTTCTAAAAAAAGAAGATCATCTAATTCTTGCTTGTCACAATCAATTGCTAAGAAAAAAATGGCTCCTTCAGAAGAAAACTGTATTTGTAAATCGTTTTCTGTACTAGGAAGTGCATCATTTCCTAGCGAAGCATTACTTTTTAAACCAAATTCTAAATTGACCTTATTTTTACTTGAAAATCTATATGAATCTGGTGAACCAGAAGATTTTGGCATATCAAAATTAACGCCTAATTTTTCTAAAGAGGTTATCTTTTGAAAAGCCCCAAAAGGAAGTTTTTTTCTAAAAAGTCGTGATTTTGCATTTGGAAACTTAATGATATCTCCAACTTGGATGTTCTCTCCAGGTAAATAAACAGCTATTTTACCTAACTCATTCGCAATTTCACTTGAATACTGTATTTGTAAATCAGACATCGTTGAATCAATTTGATACAACAAATTTGAATCAATCTATATTTTTACAGTTCATATAAAATGATGATTTTTAGATACCTAAATAGTAGTAGAGACTCTACCTATATTTGTACATAACCACTCTTAATAGCAAACCTTGTTAGTTCTATTGAGTTTCTGACTCCAGTTTTAACAATCAAATTTCGCCTGTGAGTATCTACTGTGGCTTTGGTTATAAAGAGCTTTTCTGCAATAATATTAGCAGTATCTCCATTGGCTATAAGTTTTAAAACTTCTATTTCTTTTTTAGTAAGTATAATTTCCCCAACGACATTTTTTGATCTCATGCTGTTCATAACAGTATTTTTAATATCGTCTCCAAAATAGTCTTTATTATCATTGAGCGTTTTAATTGCTTCAATTAGTTCTTCTTTTCCTTTGTTTTTTAGAATATAACCATCTACACCTGCTTCAATCATCTTACGAATAAATCCTATTTCATCGTGCATGGTTAAAATGAGAATTTTTACATCAGAAAATTTTTCTTTAATTTTTTGAGTAAGTTCTAAACCATCAATTTTTGGCATTTCAATATCAAGCACTGCAATATCAATATCATTTTCTTCTAGCAATTCTAGAGCTTCTTTTCCATCTTTAGCTGTTCCCACAATAGTAATATTATCTTTTGGAGAAATAAGAGATGTTAATCCCTCAATTATTATCTTATGGTCATCTGCTATTATAATTCTAGTCATTATTATTATGTTTTAAGACAAAGGAATATCGATTGACATCGTTGTTCCTTTACCAATAGTTGAATCCATTAGAAGTTTACCATTAAGGGCTTCGACTCTGGATTTTATATTTATAATTCCTATTCCTGTATCTTCTTGTTTTGACACATCAAATCCCTTACCGTTATCTTCAACCATAATATTTAGTATTCCTTTGTTTTTAATCAATTGAATTACAACTTCTTTTGCCTCAGCATGTTTGAGAACATTACTAATAAGCTCTTGTACAATACGATAAATGCCAATTTCTACATCATTGTTGAGTCTGTCGTCAATCCCATGTGTAACTAGTACAGCGGATATTTGCTTACTCTTTTGCAAGTTATCTCTAAGGTTTTCAAGTGTTGTTACCAGACCGAATTTGATAAGTAAACCGGAGCCTAGATCATGAGATATTCTTCTAACTTCACTACAAGCATCATCAAGTAATTCATTTGCCTTTTGATATTGTGTTAGATTTTCTTTTTTAAGATTTTCAACACTTTGTTCAACAGATTTGAAATACATTTTTACGGTGGATAAAATACTTCCTATTCGATCATGTAAGTCTTGTGAAATTCTCTTCCTTTCTTTCTCTTGCAGATCAAGCATATTACTTATAGCATTAATTTCTTGGCTTTTTAGAAAACCATCAATTTCTTGTTGTTTGAGTTTTATTTCATTATCTCTTACTCTAATTTTCTCTTTCTGGTTTCTATTCCTAAACATGAAATACAATAGTATTATCAATAAAATAGATCCTATAATTAAGCTAATTATAATGACGTTTTTTTGTTTGCTTTGAGCTTTTAATTTTTCATATTTAGCATTTACTTGTACAGCTTCTTTATAATTTGATTCAATCTTACCTTTAAGAATAATATAACGGCCACTATAACCCAGTGCTTTTTTGAATTGCTTTAAAGAAGAATAACAGAGTGATAAATCATTGAGAATTTTTAATTGACTTACCACATTTGCTGATTCTTCCGATATTTTAAGAGCCTTCGAATAGTTTTCTATAGATTGTAGGTAATCAGATTGCAAGTAATAAATATCTGCTATATTGATGGTAGTAGAAAGACGAGTTCTGATATTTGTATCTACTAAATTACTTTTCTTATAATACGCAATTGCTACATCTAAATTACCTTTTTGATGATGTATTGCACCAATATTATTTAGAGTACTTACATCTTTAGTTTCAATTCCTAAGGATTCTTTTAGTTTTTGGGCTTTATCGTAATATATAAGAGCTTTATCAAACTTTTCTAACTCATAAAAACAAATTCCAAAATTGTTATAAACCTTAGCAAGTTCATAATCATCTTTATAATACGAGAAAATTTCCTCACTCTCATCAAGGCATTCAATGCTTTTATAATAATCTTCAAGTTTAATATGCAATGTAGATAAACCTAGTAAGGTAAATGCAATGCCTTTTTTATTTTTTAACCGTCTTCTGATTTCTAGGCTAACTTGATAACTTTCGGCAGATAGTTTATACAAGCCCAGTTCTGAGTATATAAACCCTAAATTACTAGAAACCAAAGCAACAATACTTTCTTTGTTTAATTCTTTAAAATTTTTAAGTGCTTTTTTAGAGTATTCTAATGCTTTATTTAAATTCCCTATATTTCTGTAGATTTCCCCTAATTGATTTTGCGCTCTACCAATGCCGTATTTGTTGTTCGTTATTTTTTCTCTTTTAAGAACTTCTAAATATGTTTTTTCAGCTTTTTTAAATTCTTTTTGATAAATATAAATAGCACCCAACCTATTCATCCCTGTAGTTTTACCATCATAGAAGTTTAGAGAATCACTTAATCGGATTGCTTTCTGTGCATATTCTATCGCAAGTTGAAAATTAGTTTTATTGTATTCCCAAGCTAAATCATTGAGAATATTAATAGTAGAAATACCTACTTCTTTTTCTTTTGTCAGCCTTTCTTGAAGGCTTTTTATAATAGTGAAGTTCTGTCCAAAACTATTTGTAGTAGTAATGAACGTGATGGCTATAAACGATAATAAACGAAGTCTTTTCATAGAAAATAAAAGGCTTTACTATTTTTCGATAGAAAAGCCTTTAAATTAAACAATTAAAAATTAATACTCGTCTTCTTCATCTCCTCCAGGGCGAATAATTTCTCCTCCTGTATCTGGAACAACATCAGGATTTTCTTTAGGTTTTTCCTCTGGTTTGTCATCCCCTTCTGGACTCAATAGTACTTTTTCTTTTTCAAATGGGCCATTGTAATTGTTTTTCATGATTTATTGTTTTTAATGATAGCCTCAAAAGTCCATTATTATAAAATAAAAAAAATCATCATATAGTAGTGTTTTGTTATCCATATAAATAGGTATGGAAAAATCATACTTTATCAATAGAGCATTGATTGGATTAGACCATAGCTTTACAATCGTTTTATTGACTTATTAATAAAACCTTATAAAATTCATCTTATGAAGATATCACACTTTAAGGACATCAAATGGATTTGTTCACCTGAACTAAACTGTTCTATAGGGGTAGAGGCTAATTTACCGTCAAATGATAATGCAGATATTGTATATGCAAAAATTAAAGGGCATCAAAAATTAAAGAAACATTTTCATATCAGACCTACCATATCAGGTTATGAAAGCTTTTTCTTCTTTAATGGAGCTAATATCAAAGTTTATTTAAAAGGAGAAATAAAGCATCTTAAATCTACTTCTCCATTTCATTTAACTTTTTTCACAAAAGAAGAACATGGAATTGAAAATTTATCTGATAGAGAATTAATTTTTGAAGTTCTATGTGCTCCTAAACATCAAGAAGGAGAAGAAATACTTACAGAATAAATTAAAAAATGAATAAAATATCTACGATAGACTGGAGAATCACTGGGGCTTGTAATGAACGATGCCCTTTTTGTTATGGTCCAGAAAAACATATTAAACCACCTATAAAAATAATAAATAAAATAGTTACTTCTATTTGTAATAGTGAGTTTGATGTGATTCGATTCTCTGGAGGCGAGCCATTACTTATACCGAATCTAAGTGAAATCGTAAGCAAGTTTAGCAGCAAGGAAATGAAAGTTGTCTTATCCACAAATGGCTTTTCTTATATGAAAAAGAAAACAACTTTTGAAGCATATATAAGTAAACTAAATCTTTCTCTTGATGGATATGACAGGCAAAGTCATAATTTAAATGGGAGAAGTGAAAAATCTTTTATAGATATTGTTAATATTCTTGAATACTATAATTCATTGCAAAAAAAACTTTTCCAAATAAAAATAGGGACAATTGTTACATCCAAAAATGCATCAGTAAAGTTTCTTTTAGAGATGTATAATCTTTTAAAGCAATATCCAGTAATAGATAGATGGAAAATCTACCAATATATACCTGAAGGACCTATAATAGATATGAATCTATCAGTTCAAGATGAATCTTTCAAGAAATTAGAAGCTTCTTTTTTTAAAACCATTAAACCATTAAGTAGTAAAAATGATTTCACAATAAAATTTAGCTCTATATCTCAAAGGACTCAAGCATATTTAATAATTCAACCTTATGGAGACGTATTTATACCAATTCATAATGGCATTTATACTGAAGAAATTTATCTCGGAAATATCCTCAAGGACAGTATGTCTAATATAATTACCAATTGGTTTAAAAAAGAAGGAGATATAGAAAAGCATATAGATAACAATAGTATTATAAATAATGAATAAGAACATACTTGATCAAATCGATAAGAAAATTCTATTTGAAATAGATAAAGACCCAACTATTGAAATTGGAAATTTGGCAAAAAAAATCAAGACTACAGTCGATAATGTTTCTTTAAAACTCTCTAAACTTTTTAAGACAGGTATTATTAAATATTCTATGCCTATAGTCAATTTGGATAAGCTAGGTTTCAACATTTTTCTTTTTCACATTAAAATTAATGATTTTAAAAAAATTAAAAATACCATAGAAGTATTTGTTGCTAATGAAAACATTGCTTGGTCAGTTGAAACCACAAAAAAAGACATCTTATTAGGGGCTTTATTTGCTAAAAGTGCAAACCAATGTAATGAAATTTTGATATCAATAACACAAATTATTGGCAATAGCATCAATGAAATTAAAACATCCTTAGTATATGAAAAATATGTTCTTGGTCAGCGATATCTGATTATAGAAGATAAAATAACAGATTTTATGTTTGATAATTCAAGGATTGCCTATGATGGTGTTGAAAATGATTTCTTGTCTGAAGTTGAAAGAAATGTATTGCTTAATATAAGGGAACTAAAATCAAATTCTTTAAATAATATAGCAGAGCATACTAATTATAATTTAATTCAAATTAATCAATTGATAGGAGATTTAAAACGTAGAGATATAATTACAAAATTTCAACCTGTTTTTGATGTGAAAAAAATGGGCTATAGATGGTTTCTAATTTCATTAAAGACAGTTTTTCTTACAAAAAAAATGAAGAATCAATTTATTCAACACCTTCACTCAATTACTAAAATTGTACATATAAACTGTATGCTTGGCACATGGGATATTAATTTTGAAGTTCATCTTAAAAAAGAAAAAGAAATAGACCTTATTTTAACCTCTATAGAAGAAAAGTTTCCAAATCTGATTAGTCAAAAAGATGTACAAGAAATATTGGAAGAGTATAAATTTAATTTTTTAATTGACTGCGTTTTAAATTCTTAATTATGAACCTTTTAATTCACTCTAGTTTAGATCACAAAGATAAATTACTTGATTGTTCAAGGAAATTTGAAAGCTTAGGCTTATCTATTATCTTGCCTGAATTAAAGAGATTTCAACATATTAGAGATGATCTAAAAGATGAGTTAGCGTTTAATAAGATAAAAAATAAATTATCAATTGAAAATATTAAAAATGTTGAAAAATGTGATTATTTACTTATAGTAAACCCCGATCATAGAGATATTAAAAACTACATAGGAGGAAATTCATTTCTTGAAATGGTAATAGCTTTTTATTTGAAAAAACCTATTTTCTTAACTAATTCAATTCCTGAAAACCTACCTTATACAGAAGAAATAAAATCTTTTTTTCCTTCAACAGTTTGCATGAAATCAATAACAAAAAAAGCATGGGAGAGTTATGTCAAAGCCGCGTATATTCGTTAGTTCTACATATTATGATTTGAAATTTATACGAGGAACTCTTGAAACTTTTATCAAGGAGTATGGTTTTGATCCTATACTTTTTGAAAAAGGACATGTAACGTATTCTAATGATTTTTCACCAGAATATTCATCATATAGAGAAGTAGCTAAATCTGATATGTTGATATTCATTTTAGGTGGTTCCTACGGAACAAAGGCAAATAAAAAAACTGAAATAAAGTTCAACGCTTACAATTCAATATCAAAAGAAGAATATGAAGTGGCTTTAAAAAACAATATCCCTACCTACACTTTTATTCTTTCAGAAATCGTTAATGAATATGAAATTTTTAAGCTTAATCGTAATAAAAGTATTGTCTATTCAACGGCAAAGACAACAGAAATATTTAAACTTTTAGATTTTATTTACAGCTTAAATGAAAACAATGTTGCAACATCTTTTAGTAGTATTTATGATATTATAGGCTTTTTAAAACTACAATGGGCTGGATTATTTCAAGAATTTTTAGTCAATAGAAAAGAACAATTAAACATAAACAATATAAAAGAAACAATTAATGATTTAAAAGATATTGCCACTCGACTCGAAAAATACAATGAGAAAATAATATTACAAATGGATGCTAAGTTAGCTGAGGAGTTACTTATAGAAAAGCAAGAACTAATACAAAAAAGAGAGTTAGAAAAATCATTTAGCCAATTTTGTGATACAACTTTTGGCAAGTTTATACTTAAATATTTTGATTTTGAGGATCAAAATCATTGGCTTAATATGATTGAAAAAAACGAAAATCTCATTAGTTTTCTAAAATCATGTAACGTTCCTAAAAAGCAAATTGACTATGTAATGCAAAATGATTCTTCTGAAAATGAATTTTTAAATACACGAAAAATTATAGATAAGTTTATTTCAAATAGTAATGTGTAATCATCAAAGCAAAAGCATCGAACACTCCCATCTGATAATGTTCACTATCTTGATTTCGTCGTAAATCTGGCATACGAGGTTTCAACTCGGGGTACCAGCCAGCAATAGTTTTAGAAATCATGTGCTTAGAACTCCCTTCAAACTGTTCAAAAACCTCTTTGACTTGTTCTCGTGAATATTTGTAAACAGGAAGTTCAAGTTCTTGTGTGTGTTCTTCAAAATTTTTAAGAATATTTTGAATTCGCTTACTCATTCTCCCTGTTCCATCAGGGTCTCTAATGATAATCAGAGATGGACGGTAGGTTTCGATAAAACGTTGTAATCGTTTGATGTATCCACTTGGTGTCATCGGACGTATTCTCGCCACTCCATAATTGATGATTTCTTTGGGATTTTCAGCAATCACATAACCCATTCCATAACCATTAGGATACAAGGTTACGGTCAGTGGGTTAGGCTTCATCGTACCCATTTGATAAATCTTCTAATCGTTCTTTGATGGTTTCTACCAGCTGTGTCCTGTGTTTTACTTTAGGATTCTTTTGAATTATTACAAGTTGATCTTCCAAAGCATACGCTCCTTGTAGACATTCTTTGGTAATCTCTGGGTAATAATATTTAATAAGCCTTTCAATTGGAATTTTTAAAATCAAATGATAGGCAAGAAGTACACGAACAGACAATTCCATTTTTCCATGCTTCATCTTCGATAGACTTCCTGTATCAATAGTAATCATGGTTGCCATATCTTGTAAAAGAACACCTGTTCTCTCTCGAAAGCTTTTTAATAAATTCATAATAATGAAAAAAGCATTGGGATTAACGAAGTGTCCAACGCTTACAACCATTGTAGAAAGCTTTACTATTTCAATATAGATAAGCTTTTTTGTAGAATCTCCAAAAAAAATCGCGGTCACGCCATATTTTGTGGATTGGGTGTAGATAAGTAGGTTGTACAACATTTTGTGTGAACTTACTTCCAACTACTATTTGTATGTTTAATTATTGTAGAGTGAAGAAACTTCAGTAGGATTTGGATGGTAACTTCAGAGCTTATCGTTTTAAGATGCAAGAGAAGTATAATTTTTGCTCATGTTGTCGTTCTGTTTTGGAGTAGAGAATCTTGCCTTTTCCATTTTTAACAACAATCAATCTTTTTATAATCAAGTTAGAAATGGCACTCGAGACAGCACGCTGTGATAATCCTGTTTTTTTAACAAAAAACTGTCCAGAGATCCAATCCCACTTCTTGTAGCTTCCAGTTCTAGTGTCTTTCCATCCATAAGTTTGACGAATGATAACTAAAAGAACCTTGAGCTCTGCATAGCCAAGGTCTTTGAGGTAGATATCAAAAAATGTATTGGGAACATTGGTGTGATAGAAATAGGTCATCTATATATCATAATACGTACGATACAAGTAATATAGATATGCAGATTTGTAGCGTTTTAGCTCCTTTCTTGTTTTCTTTTCTTAGCAAGAGCATCTAAGTCATTAGGAATGTGAGGTTCATCCCAGTTATAAGGATAAAATTGATTTCCATACGACATAAATGCTTCTTTGAGGTCACTATCAACATCAGGGTTTACCAGACAATGAAGATAAGCATAGAGATTGTTCACCACTTCCTTGTTAAATGCCATCATTTCTAAATCACTAATGCGTGAGAGTTCATTCCATGGAATTTCACCGTAAGGTGTAACGACTTTTACATCGGAATAATCTCCTTTTTTTGACCTAGGAACGATACCAGCGTGATAATTTTCAATGACAGTATTTCTTGCGCAAACAACAGCCATTTTTAAAGCTTCTTTTTTCAAAGCTTCGGTTAGTTCTTCGTTACTTGGTCTTTGGTTCATAAAATAAGTATACCATTACTATTTTTAAATTATCTGTGGCGATTCGCCACAAAAAGGCGAATCTATATCTGAAATTCATTAGTGATTATGATATCACTATGAATCAATTACCAAGACCGCCTGTACAACTCTCAGAAAAAGCGATTTCAGAATTAAAGGTTGCCTTAGAAAAGGAAATAGGGAAAGATGCTTTAAACAAACTCAGTGAGGCTGAAATCAACCACATAGGATGCTTGTTTCTAACGCTTACAGCTCTTGAGCTAAAAATAGCCATCAGAGAAAAGAAACGTGGTGAAAAAGTAGACAATAAATCGCCAGAATTATATACTTAATCTGCTAAATCCACTCTTGTATTCACATATCAAATGTAGAAACTTATTGAATACTTCTACTCAAAGATGGGATAGTAACACTCTTGGATTTAGCAAAAAAAGAGAATGCAGTTGCTATCCCTTTTTTGGTAGCGAATTGGCACACACATCAATTTGCAATGAGTTTAGAGCAAAAATTTTTATGAATAAAAAAGATACAACACAATTTATCTATGGTGTATATGCCAGAAAATCCTCTGAATCTGAGGATAAACAAGTACAATCGATTCAGCGACAAATCGATGATTTTTTAGAACTTCAAAATCGAGAGAATCTTGATTTCTTTGAGACTCCAATTCGAGAATCAAAATCTGCTTTTTCTGTTGGAAGAGAAGGGTTTGATAGCTTAGTTGACCTTACCAGAAAAGGAAAGGTAAATGCCTGGCTGTGTTGGCACGCCAATAGACTTTCAAGGAATCCTATTGATGCAGGAGTTATCATCGATTTAATGGATAAGGGATTACTTGACCATATACGAACCCCTTCTCGTATTTATTTTGCTACACCTACCGACAAAATGATGCTTCAAATTGAGTTCACAATGAGTAAGAAAGATAGCGATGATAAAAGTGTCTTTGTAAAAAGTGGTCTAAAAAAACGATATAAGAAAGGGTTTCCCTGTGGAAAAGCTCCTGTTGGATTTTTAAATGATAAGACTAAAGAGAGAGGAGATAGAGATTGGCTTGTAGATACAGTTCGGTATGAAAAACTGAAGCTGATATTTTATCGTTTTTTGAAAGGAAAAGATTCGCTGGGTACTATAACTGATTATGCTAGAGAAGAGTTAAAACTAACAACACCCAAATCCAAGAGAATAGGAGAAAAACTTGTTGGACGTTCTTTAATGGAACATATCTTGAAAAACCCTATCTATGCAGGATTCTTTTACTCAAAAGATGAATACGGGGCAAATCGAACATTTAGAAAACTCAACGAGAATGTTCCTAGAATCATTACTGAAGATGATCATTTTAAAATTCTCAATATTTTTGGAGATCGATGTCATACCAAGAAACAATCTCACTTAACTCCTTATTCTGGTCACATTAAAGGCGCTGAAGGTAACCATATGGGTGCTGATGTAAAATTGCAAGTGATTTGTGATTGTACGAAAAAGTTTGCTTATCGAAGTAAAAAAGTATGTCCTAATTGTTTTGTAAAAATATCAGAGATGCAAAACCCTAAATATCTTTCATACACTTATTAATACAACGTAAAACGAAAACAGATAAAAGGAATCTCAGTAAAAAGTATTGAAGAAAATATTATTGATAAAGCACTTCTTAATTTTTTTGAAAATGAATTGAATGCTAAAGAAGAATTTTTCTTGTGGGCTAAAATTCACTTGAAAGAATTACAAGAAAAAGAATTAGAAAAAGACAAGAAAATAGCTGCTATCCAAAAAAGAGCACTCAGAGATTTAGAATTAAAGAAAGAACGACTTCGAGAATTATTTGTAGAACAAATGATTAGTAAAGAAGAATTTCAGCACGATTTGAAAAAACTAGAGAAAAACCTTTCTTCTCAAAAAACTAAGTGCGAGTATGTCCAGAATTGGTATGAGAAGATGGAAGATTTTTTAGATACGGTAAGCCATTTTGGAAATATCATCAAAAAAGGAAGCTATTCAGACAAAAGACAAGCACTTGAGGTATTATGTCCGAACCTAGAGTGGGATGAAGAAAAGTTGTTGATTTATAAGGGTAATTGGCTCAAAATCTACTGTGAGGGGAGAAAAGAAGTATTGCAAGAATATCCGATGTTCGAACCTGAAAATAATGAGAAAATACAAGGCTTAAATAACCTTTTGGACGTAAGGTGTCCAACTCTGCTGGGGCTATTGGACAAACTTCGAAAAAAGCTCTGTATTAGATAACCCTTTTTGTTAGAGTAGAAAATTGGCAAACTATATTTTGTTGAATTACAAAAAGACATATCACAATAATGATTAATTAATTCCTTCGTTATAGCTAACTAATATAACCTCTAAAATATAACTCAAATGATTAATCTAAGTCATAGTGGAATTAAAAATACATTCTTATCAATAACCCTCTTTGGTGTTAATATTGGATGGAATAACAGTAAAATAATTAAGAATAAGGCTTCTGAAAGTTTTGATAAAAAATCAAAATTTAGAGATTATAAAACAACCTTAGATGGAACAGAAATAGGATTAATTGAAAACCTAGAAGGTAATTTAACAGTCTACCTTTTTATTGAAAAAAACAAACAGCATAGTTTTTGGAATATGGTTGTCCCTGTCGTTATTAAAGATAAGACAGGTAAAACGTATCAGTATAAAAAAGGTTCTTTTGCTCTACAAGGTTGTGGAGGAGGGTTAAATAACATGAGCTTACTTATGAAATATTTGTCACAGCATAAATCCCAGGGGTATAAGGTTTCAGTTATTCCTCTTGTAGTTGAAAATGAGTTATTAAATGGTTTTCAATTTTTTGATAGCCAAATAACATTAACTACATTATTAGATGACAATATCGATTTAATTCTTTATCGAAAGAATCAATTTGAATGGATTTATCATAATTATAAACAACTAGAAAATGAATTTGAAAAAAGGGTGAAAACACCTAGTTAATATAAATTCTTTTTAACTATGTTTATATCAGTAAATACTCTAAGAGTATTTACTTCTTTTTCATAGCAATTTTTCCCACTGGAATTTTTCAGTGGGTTTCTTTTTTAGGCATATCTATATTTAAGTCAAAAGGCAAGCAATACTGTTCTCATGCCATATTTTGATTCATATATTTCATACTTCGCACAGGTAGATTTCAGAGATGACAGGCGCATCTTTGGTGTTTTTCAACATGACCGCCTTATGGGAATGTACCTACTTGGAAAAACAGGAAGTGGAAAGACCAATCTTTTAAAAACACTTATCTACCAAGACATTATCCACAACCGAGGTTTGTGTCTGTTTGATATCAATGGGGATTTATTAAAAGAAATTTTAACGTTTGTACCAAAACATCGAAAAAAAGACATAGTTCTTTTGGATGCAACCTCTCCCGATATTCAGCTCGGATACAATCCTCTTAAAAAAGTTAGTTATCATAAACGTGCATTGATTGCTTCTAGTATTATGGAAACTTTCCAAAAACTATGGGGACAGCAGTCTTGGGGATTAAAGCTAGAGTACATTCTGCGTAATGTACTCTTGACGCTCCTTGATCAAAACCAAGCAACCTTTGATGACATTCCGAAGTTGTTACTTGATTTAACTTTTCAAAAAGAATGCGTGAAGAATGTTGTCAGTAAAAATGTGATTCGATTTTGGCAATTGGAGTATCCAAAATATTCTAAGGCTGATATCTTGCCTGTGCTGAATAAAGTAGGGAGTTTTTTGTCTATTCCGATTTTGCATAAGATTCTAGTGACAAATAAAGAGCAAATTTCTCTCAGAAGTATTATGGATTCCAAGAAAATATTCTTGGTCAATCTATCTAAAGGAAGCCTTGGAACCGATGGGGCTCATTTACTAGGTTCACTTCTTTTAACATCTCTCGCCTCCGCTGGATTCAGTAGAATTAATATCGAAGAAAGCAATCGAGTTCCTTTTATCATCTATCTTGATGAATTTCAAAACTATACGACGGGCTCTATTGCTTCGATGCTCTCAGAGCTTCGTAAGTTCGGGATTGGTTTTGTTTTGGCTCACCAATATCTCCATCAATTACAAACCGATATTAAAAATGCAGTATTGGGAAATATTGGGAGTATGGTCTGCTTTCGATTAGGACAAGCCGATGCCAAGTATATGGCGCAAGAGTTTTATCCAACATTTGAAGCTTCGGATTTTACCTCACTAGAACACTATCATATTTACTTACGGCTTTTAATTGATGGAAAAGTATCAAATCCCTTCTCAGCGAAGACCATAACAACCGATTGTATTTCTTACAATTCTGCTTATCTATCCTGACAGATTTGATTCACTCATACTGGTATCAAACTAACTCTTAATTCAATATTTTATGAAAACACAGTTATTATCTACTGCTGTTTTCAGTAGTAGTGAAATCCAAATCCATTACAAACGCCCGCTCTTTGATTCCATGAAGTGGGTGACAAATGCCTTAGATGCAAACGAGATTCTACGTCAGTACATTGACCCAAACATCATTGATGTAAAAGAACACTTTTATGTGATGTTATTGAATAATGCAAATAGAGTACTAGGAATTTCTTTAATATCAATTGGTGAGCTAAGAGGAACAATGGTAAATATCAAAGAGATATTTCAGTTGACACTTCTCACTCATGCTGATTATGTGATTCTTGCACACTTACATCCATCAGGACTTCTCAAACCATCAGATAATGATATTGAGATAACTGAGAAAATCCAATATGGATTATCTCTCTTGGATGTGACGCTACTTGACCATCTTATTATCACCTCAGAATCTTTTTTCTCATTTGCAAACGAAGGACTTCTGTAATTATCCGTTCTAATTCCCCTTAACACCTTATGCCCAAAACACCCATCTCTTACTATGGAGGAAAACTTAATTTATTGAAAGAAATTCTACCAAGAATTCCAAAGCACAGAATCTATACGGAAAGTTTCTTTGGAGGTGGAGCGGTATTCTTTGTCAAGGAACCCGTTGAATCTGAAATCATTAACGATACCAATGGTATGGTGATGAATTTCTATGAAGTAGTGAAAGCGAATTTTGAGGAGTTAAAGCTTCGCATAGAATCAACACTCTTTGCTCGTGATGCATATACCATTGCTTGGACGGTGTATCGAATGCCACATCATTTTAAAGATAAGGTGTTTCGGGCATGGGCATTTTTTGTAGCTACCAACATGGGTTTTTCCTGCAAAATTGGGAGTTGGGGTTATGATAAGTATGGAAAACGACCCAAAGCTTTTTTAAACAAAAAGTTACGCTTTGACAAGAAAATTTCAGAAAGACTCGAACGAGTCCAAGTGGAGAATAATGATGCTTGTAAGGTCATCCAAAGTAGAGATGCTGAAGATGCGTTCCATTATGTTGATCCTCCATATATAGGTTCCAACCAAGGACACTATGGTGGATACAGTGAAGTTGATTTCATTAAACTTCTTGAAACCTTATCTGAGGTTAAAGGAAAGTTTCTCCTTAGTTCGTATCCATCTGAAATTCTTGATGAGTACACCACCAAAAATGGATGGTATACCAAAACTTTTGAGAAACCACTCTCTGCTTCCAATGGAGCAACACAGAAAAAGCGAAAGCGGAAAACGGAAGTTTTGACGGCTAACTATCCTATTTAAAACTACATACTAATTTTTAATACTTAACAAATGAATATTAAACAACAAAAATTGATTCTCCACTTTTTAGAACTGTTGGAGAAATCATGGGAACACCGAAGGGTTTCAGAAATTAATGATGCCTTACTGGACTATACTTCCAGAGAACAACTCATTGAAATCGTACTATGGTTGTACAAAAACCATGATACAAAGTCTCTTACCAAAAAGAGTGATGTCGATTTACTTGACCTTATCGGTGATGATAGTTGTGTCCTTTCTTATGTGATAGAGCGATGGAAACAGCAGATAACTGCTAGACCCACCATGTCACAAGAAGAAGTACATACCTTCTTTGATAAGTTTCAATTGGAAACTCATTATTTGAGAGATAAACCTGTACAAGAATGGGACTCTTATGACGTAAGCAACTACTATTCCATTCTGTATAAACGAGGAAAGGTACGTCGTGTCTTTGCCATTTTTACAGATGATGTAGATGAAAAAGAGAAGTACATCGTCACGACATCTCCGTCTCAATTCTTTGATACCAAAGAGGAAGCCGAAAAGGAGTTACAAAAATGCTATGAGCAAGGACTCCATGACTCACTAAAAGTCATGTCGTTATGGAAAATTGAATAAAACAAATAAATAATAACCATGAAAAATGAACTACCCCGACGCAGAGCGATCGAGGTATCAAAATAATGTCAGTTGACTTGTATATAATTTTTTGTATTCTTTCTCTGTTCCTTGATTTTTGACATAAGCCCTTATTACTTCCTCATTAGCGTATTGACCAACTGTGTTAGCATAAAAGCCACTT
>Ga0206125_10001682_pt1 | contig 25147 bp, 25 predicted proteins | sample Helgoland_Spring_4_FD_148598 | JGI IMG/M metagenome (GOLD analysis project Ga0206125, IMG submission 148598) | Pelagic subsurface seawater microbial communities from Kabeltonne, Helgoland, North Sea - Helgoland_Spring_Bloom_20160331_1 | ecosystem: Environmental > Aquatic > Marine > Epipelagic ... | reverse complement strand
GCCAAAACCACGGTTAACCCGTTAAAGCCTGAAACGGCCTCTGCATTAGTGACCTCTGGTGTATTTAAATACTCGCGAAACCCAATGTATGTTGGACTGGCGATTATATTGCTGGCCTGGACTATCTATCTTGCAGCACCCTTTGGTCTGATAGGGGTACTGGGGTTTATAGCTTATATCCAACGCTTTCAGATTGTTCCTGAAGAGCGTGCAATGCATAAGCTATTTGGTGACGAATTTGAGGCTTACCAGTCAACAGTACGCCGTTGGCTTTAGGCCAGTGATTTCCGTCCTTGGTATCAGTTTAAAAGCGCAGCAATAGTGGCAGCCCAAAAGCGGCAAGAAAACCTATTAGCCACATGCCCCCTGAAAGCATAATAAATCGACGATTCCAAACATCCGCTCTATTACAGGCAGCAGCCAACACTGGGTCTGAAGGGCAGGTACGCCCCGGGCGATGAACGGCCCAGTAGGCCAGTCCGATTAGCGCGGCGGAGCTTGCGAACATCCAGCCTTTGTATTGACTGAGAGTGATTAACCAGGGTGCCGACGATGCCAGTGTCGCAACACTGGCACCGAGTCCCAGGGTCACTAGGGTGATCGGAATGGCGCAGCAGATCAGGGTTCCTGAGGTGGTGAAAAGCAGAAGCCAGCTCCAGGTACGCGGTTTTTTCATTCTTTCCTCTGTCTTATTTTCCATCATGCTGCTCCTAATAGACCAGGCCAATGCCAAAACTAAAGTAATCACCATCCCATTGGCTATCATCGTCATAGGCGGAAAATTTATACTCGGCACGCAGTATCAGGTTGCGCTTGAAATACACCAGCACCGGTCCGCTAAGCAGATGTTGCCCGGAATCGGAATCTTTGGCAGTAATATCCCACAGAGTAAACCAGGATGAACCTTTGCCATCCGCATGAACCAGTCCAACATTGATATCCACGCCGGTGGTGTCGCCAAGTGTATAGAGGTCGTAGAGTTGGTAGACCTTGCGGCTCTCTGAACTGTAACTGAGGCTTAGGCCCGCATCCCATTGGCTTCCGCCGCCGGTTGGCATTCGCACTGAGGGTGTAAGCCCCCAGTTGGAGGTAAACGCGCCGGCATTTTTATAGCGTTTTATCGGCATGGCAAAAATAGCATCACCGATTTCGCCATTACTGTGGGGCACTTTTAAGGTCATGCGCAAGGATGGTTTAAAGGTGTAAACCCCCTCAAGCCATGTGGTGGTTTCAGAGTTGGCATGCTCTATTCGAGTCTGTACCCCATAGCCATTATTCCAGCGTGGCGCCATATCCATAACCGGCTGGTGGGCATATAGGTTGCCAGCCAGAGTAAAAAATAAAACAGCGAGGATCGGTTTCATTCGATCACCTCCACTGGTTCTTTGTTGGGGATTTCTCGGATATCTACTGGATTGTAACCGCCGGATTCGATGGCCTTGAATAGGGCGGATTTGTCGAATAACGCATCTTCGCGCAGAGCGACAAATACGCGCTGATTTTCAATATCGACTCTAACCCCCTGGTCATACTGTGAGCGGTCGATAAAGGGCAGCTTGCGAATCTTTTTACCTACGCCATAGGCACAAAATTCACAGACAATACCATTTACATTGACCACATAATTCTGTGCTAGCAGAGGCGTGGAAAGCAGCGCATAGAGCAGCGCAATCGCTATAGTTTTATTAAACATGGTTTCACCATTCAGTTTTCAAGTGGATCTAACACCGCAGAGGGCGTGAAAAAACTATGAGCGGTGATAGATGGGGGGTCTGAAAGGTATTTCCAAAGTACGATCTATTAATGAGACTAGGGGTATATCAATCATATCTGCATGTGCCGCAGTTATGGACACTGCTGTATCGGTGGTGAGAACCAGAACTGAGCAGGCAGAACAGCAATCCTTTTCCATGCCCTGCATTTCCGTGCCCTCTATAACCAAATCCTCCATCACCATATCTGGATGATTAATAGTGGCTTGGCTGTTTTCTTGGGTATGGCAAGGCATATTCATTTTAGCGCTGGAAGTTTGCTCAGCAGCGGTGATTTCCATAAAGCAGGCGCTGTGCACCAGTACGGCATTCAAGGTGAATACGGTGACCAGTAGGTTGAGTAAGATAAACCTGCGTGTTGAAAAGGGTTTCATATTTCAATAAGACACTACAAGTGGATAAAGTTCAAGCCCATCCTTGAGGGCATTGCCTTAAAAAAGTATAGCGTTGAAGCGCATTTAGTCGTTGTGCAGGCGCATTAACCCTTCCTGAATAGTACTGGCCACCAGTCGCCCATCGCGGCTGTAGAACGATCCGCGACTAAGCCCCCGGGCATGGCTGGAGCGCGGGCTATCCATTGCATAAAGCAACCATTCATCGGCTCTAAACTCATCGTGAAACCAGATACAGTGATCCAGAGAGGCTGGCTGTAGTTTGGGGCTGGCAAGATTAACTGCATGGGGCAGCAGTGCTGTGCCCATCAGATTAAAGTCCGAGGCATAGGCGAGAATAGCGTGATGCAATGGCCTATCCGCACGGCCATTAATATCCTCAATTACGCCATTGGCCTTTACCCACACCAGCTGCTGCGGTTCTCTGGCTACTGGATTGATAAGATCAATTGGATTTACCGAGCGAATTTCAATCGGTCGCAGCGGAGTGCGGTTGGCGGCTGAGCTATCCTGAGATTTTTTTTTCGTCGCTTCTTTGAGTCTGGCCCAGAGAACGCTGTCATCTTCGAGTTTCTCCGGCCCCACACAGTCTGGCATATCCGCCTGATGAGAGAGTCCTGACTCTCTAACCTGAAACGATAGTTCGGTATTAAAGATCGCTTTACCGCGCTGTGAAGCAACCACTCGGCGAGTAGTAAATGACTTACCGTCACGAATCCCATCGACTTCAAAAAGTATTGGCACTGAGGGATCACCGGGGCGTAAAAAATAGGCGTGCTGGGAGTGCACCATACGCTCTTCTGAGACTGTATCCTGAGCGGCGCGCATAGCCTGAGCAAATACCTGGCCACCAAACACTCTTTTATTGCGGGTTTCCGGGGTCTGTCCACGGTAGATATTGGTGTCGATTCTCTCCAGATCGAGAGTGTCGAGTAATTCCGCTAATGCTTCAGTCATATACTTATCCCTGTTATTTAATCGCTTGTAAGCACGACAGAGGATAGTAAAACCCTGGAGTCATAAAAGCACGCAATAAAGCCCTGTATACAGAGCCTGTCTGTCACCCAAATGCTTGTAAGCTACAAAAGCCTACTGTACCGTCAAATTTTATAGCAATAAACGCTGATTTAAAGCAGCGAAATAGCAGGAGAAAACTGTGGCTGATCTACAAACTTTCAGACAAGAGACCCGCGACTGGTTGGAAGAGAACTGTCCTCCCAGTATGCGCTTTCCGATTACCAATTCAGACGATTCCTGCTGGGGTGGTCGCAACTGGATTTTTAAGAGTGAAGAGCAAAAGCAGTGGATGGAGCGCATGGCTGCCCGCGGCTGGACTGCACCGGACTGGCCTGCGGAATACGGCGGTGGTGGTCTAAATAAGGCCGAAACCAAGATTCTCAAAGAAGAAATGGCGCGTATCAATGCCCGCTCACCACTGGATAGTTTTGGTATCTGGATGATTGGCCCGGCACTGCTAAAGTTTGGCTCAGAGGCTTTAAAACAGCAGCATTTACCACCCATTATTCGCGGCGAGATTCGCTGGTGCCAGGGTTACTCCGAGCCAGGTGCTGGCTCTGATTTGGCCGGCCTGCAGGCCAAGGGCGAAGATAGAGGGGATCACTTTATTGCCAATGGTCAAAAGGTATGGACCTCCTATGCGGATAAATGCGACTGGATGTTCTGTCTCTTGCGCACAGACTTCGAAGCCAAAAAACAGATGGGCATCAGTCTGGTGCTATTTGATATGGCAACCCCGGGCGTAACCCCCAAGCCTATCAAGTTGATCTCTGGCAGCTCTCCTTTCTGCGAAACCTTTCTCGACGATGTTCGTGTGGAAAAAGATCAGGTGGTTGGTGAGATAAATCAGGGTTGGACTATCGCTAAATATCTGCTGACTCATGAGCGGGAAATGATCGGTGGCTTTGGTTTAACCGATGCCGGTTCTGACACTTTGGGCCAGATTGCAGCTAAGTCAGTCGGTGTTAAAGAGGGCCGTATAAACAACTCGCTGCTGCGCGCGGATGTTCTTAAGTGGGAGATTGATAGTGCTGCTTTTGCCATGACCGCAGAGCGGGTTACCGATGAGGTTAAATCCGGCCATGGTGTGGGTGCAACCTCCGCCATGCTCAAGTACTACGGTACAGAGCTAAATAAACGCCGCTATGAGTTGATGATGAAGATCGACGGCAGTGACGCGATGATCTGGGATGGCGCCAACTCCAATGGTGGCTGGACACCGCGCACTTGGCTGCGCACCAAGGGCAACTCGATTGAAGGTGGAACTTCTGAGGTTCAGCTCAATATTATCGCTAAAAATATTCTTGGCTTAGGTTAGGGGACAATATATGGCATTGGTTATCAACGAAGAACAGCAGATGCTCAAAGAGTCAGCTCAGGGTTTCCTGGCTGAGTTTGCCCCGGTTGCCGAGTTGCGCAAGCAGCGCGATGCAGGCAGCGAAAAAGGCTACGCAGACAACCTCTGGGCGCAGATGGTGGATATGGGTTGGGCGGCAATTCTAGTGCCCGAAGCCTATGGCGGTCTGGAGTTTGGCCATGTGGGTATGGGTCAGATAGTCGAGCAGAGCGGCCGCACATTAACTGCCTCGCCGCTTTTCTCCACGGCAATTCTCGGTGTGACGGCAATTAATCAGGCAGGTAGCGAAGAGCAAAAAGCTGAACTGCTGTCTGCGATTGCTGGGGGTGAGTTGACCACGGCATTGGCTGTGGATGAGAGTATTCATCACGCACCGACAGAGATCGGCATGAGCGCATCGGCTAAAGGGCAGGGCTATATTTTAAATGGCAGTAAGCGTTTTGTCGCTGATGGCAGCACTGCCGACAGGTTAATTGTTGCCGCACGCACCAGTGGCGATGCTGGGGATATAAACGGCATTAGCCTGTTTATAGTCGATCGCACTGCAGCTGGTGTCGAGGTTGAGCGCACCCAGATGGTCGATTGCCGCAACTATGCCAATATCAATTTTAATCATCTTGAAGTGCCTCAATCCGCACTGCTGGGTGAAGAGGGCAGAGGCTTTCAGGCCCTGTCGGCAACATTGGATGTGGGCAATGCTTATCTCGCCGCGGAGTTGCTGGGAATAGCCCAACAGACTTTTGATACCACGCTGCAGTACTTAAAAGAGCGCAAGCAGTTTGGTGTGCTTATCGGCTCATTTCAGGCTTTACAGCATCGTGCCGCCCACTGGTGGAGTGAAGTTGAGCTGTGTAAATCCGTTGTTCTGAAAGCACTGCAAGCCCTAGATAAGGGCGACGACAATAGTCCGCTGCTGGTCAGTATTGCCAAAGCTAAACTCTGTGAAGTATCCGAGCTGGCAACCAATGAAGCGATACAGATGCACGGCGGTATAGGCATGACCGATGAGTATGATATAGGCTTCTATATCAAGCGCGCTCGTCCGGCTGCTATGCTGTTTGGCGACTATAGCTACCATGGTGATCGCTTTGCGCTTCTCAGTGGCTATTAGAGCTTACAGATTTTAAAAACATTAACAAAAATTAGAATAATTAAAAGGGATAAGCAGATGGATTTAGGTATTAGCGACAAGGTCAAACCCATACTGGCAGAAGTAAAACAGTTTATTGATACAGAGATTCTGCCCTTAGAAGGGGAATATCACGCCGAGATTGGCAGTGGTGATCGCTGGACCTACACCGAACGCCAGACTGAAATTCTCGAAGGCTTGAAGGCTAAAGCCAAAGCGCAAAATCTGTGGAATTTCTTCCTTACCCACTGGCCCGGTGGCCATGGCCTTAACACCGTTGAATACGCCTATATTGCCGAGGAGACCGGTCGCTCCCATCTGGCTCCCGAAGTGTTTAACTGTTCGGCGCCGGATACCGGCAATATGGAAGTGCTGGCACGCTTCTGTACCGATGAGCAAAAACAGCGCTGGTTAACGCCGCTGCTCAATGGTGAAATCCGCTCAGCCTACGCAATGACTGAACCAGATGTCGCCTCGTCCGATGCGACCAATATCTCAATGTCCTGTGTTGCCGATGGCGATGAGTGGGTTTTGAATGGCGAGAAAATCTGGATATCAGGTGCCGGTGATCCGCGTTGTGAAATTATGATTGTGATGTGCAATACCAACCCGGATGCACCGCGTCATTCCCGTCACTCGCAGGTATTGGTTCCCTTTGCCACACCCGGCGTACAAAACCTGCGACCAATGGAAATCTTCAATATAGACGATGCGCCCCACGGCCATATGCATATGCGTTTTACAGATGTGCGCGTTCCCAAAGAAAATATGATCCTCGGTCAAGGCCGTGGCTTTGAAGTAGCTCAGGGTCGTTTAGGGCCGGGCCGCATTCACCACTGCATGCGATCCATTGGTCTTGCTGAAGCGGCTTTAAAGATGATGTGTGAGCGTTCTCTGGAGCGTGAGGCCTTTGGTCGCCCACTGGCTAAGTTGGGTGGCAATGTGGATATTATTGCTCAGGCGCGCATTGATATAGAGATGACTCGTCTGCTCTGTCTAAAAGCTGCCTGGCTGATGGACAATGTGGGCACCGATGCAGCGCAGCCCTATATCTCAATGATTAAAGTTGCCGCACCGAATATGGCTCTAAAGATTATTGATGAAGCTATACAGATGTACGGTGGTCTGGGTCTGTCCCAGGATACACCGCTGGCAAACTGGTATGGCGGGCAGCGTGTGCTTCGCTTTGCCGATGGCCCGGATGCGGTTCATCGTATGGTGATTGGTCGTCGCGAGCTCAAGCAATATATGTAATTTTTGGTCGACCTAATAAGAATAATGAATTGAGTAGGGGAGCTTTATGAAAGCATTAGTCTGCAATGAGTTTGCACCGCCAGAACAGCTTGATCTTGAAGAGCGGCCCAGGCCGGAAGTTGGCAGGGGCGAGATTCTGATTGATGTAAAAGCGTCTGGGGTTAATTTCCCCGATCTGCTGACTGTTCAAGGCAAGTATCAGTTTAAGCCGCCACTGCCGTTTGTTCCCGGTGCTGAGGTATCTGGTGTGGTCTCTGCGGTGGGCGAGGGGGTTAGTACCCGCGCAGTTGGCGATAAGGTGATAGCGACGGTTCCCTTTGGTGGCTTTGCAGAGCAGTGTGTTACTTCGGAGTATATGTCGTTTCCACTGGGCGAGAGTATGAGTTTCGAGCAGGCGGCGGGCTTTGCGATTACCTATGGGACTTCCTATTACGCGTTAAAGCAGCAGGCTAAGATTCAGCCTGGCGAGACGCTGTTGGTAATGGGTGCGGCTGGGGGTGTGGGTATTGCCACTATCCAGATTGCCAAGGCGATGGGCGCTACGGTTATTGCTGCGGCCAGTAGCGAGGAGAAGTTGGACTTTGCCTGCGAGGCTGGCGCTGATCTGCGGATTAATTATTCCACTGAAGACCTTAAGGAGCAGGTTAAGGCGCTGACCAAGGGTAAGGGTGTGGATGTTATTTACGATCCGGTTGGCGGTGATTTTTCCGAGCAGGCATTTCGCGCTATTGCCTGGGATGGTCGCTTTTTGGTGGTTGGTTTTGCTTCGGGGCCAATTCCTAAGATTCCGCTCAATTTATGTTTGCTGAAGGGTGCGTCTATTGTCGGTGTCTGGTGGGGCACCTGGGCGACTAAGTTTCCGCGGGAGTCACAGAAGAACTTTCAGGAGCTGATTGCGATGATTGATGACGGCAAGTTTTCGCCGCTGGTGACTGAGGTCTATCCGCTGGATGACTATAAAGCGGCATTTTCCTCAATTTCTGAACGCCGCGCCAAGGGCAAGGTTATTTTATCTATGGCATAAAGCCAGCGAAGGAATGTCACCCCAGCGTCGGCTGTGGCCCGTTTAACTGTCATCTCGACAGAGCAAAGCGACGAGAGATCGCACTGCCGGTTACTCCTTAGTTTGGGAGCACAATAGCACCTGTCTCTTCCCTTGAGATCGGTCCCATGGATTTGAAATTTCCAGCGCTCCCGCAACTCGCTTCGCTCAAACAAGCGCTCGCTCAATCTGAAAATTGCAAATCCATAAGCGGGCCCTGACTGATCTCAAGGGAAGAGACAGGCGCTATTTGAATTATTGGAGTGGGCTTTGGTATCGTTTTTTAATCTTTGGTTTTAAAAATATGTTCTACCTTTAACAGGATAACTTACTTTCGAGGTGTATTTTGAAACTCTCTTGCAGCTGTAAAAATATCCAAATCGACTGGGATGTTAAGCCTCAAGGTTTGATTGCCCGCTCATGCTCCTGTGAATACTGTAGAAAAAATTCTGGAGAGTATGTGAGTGACTCGGGTTCAAGCTTTAGCTTTAAAATCAATAACCCATCCGACCATGTAATAGTCCAGCATGGCCATAAAACCGCAGATTTCCACGAATGCAAAAACTGTGGGACTGCATTTGTGTCCTGCCAGATTGATGGCGATAATTATGGAGTTATCAATGCAAAAGTTATGGGGCTTAAGGGCTATTCCATAGATTCAGTTTTAAAAGATTATTCCACTGAAACCATAAGTATGCGTCTAGCACGCCGTAAGAAGAATTGGTGCAAACTCTATTAAAAATAAGGCTTAGTTTAGCTTTCAGAATCTGCGAGTCTTGCAAATAGCCTCTGTAGATCCCCTTGAGATCAGTCAGGGCCCGCTTATAAGTTTATGATTTTCAGGTTGAGCGAGCGCCTGTTTGAGCGTAGCGAGTTGCGGGAGCGCTGAAAATTATAAACTTATGGGACCGATCTCAAGGGGATCTACAGAGGCTATCCCACTCCAGCCCAACCCTGACCCATAAACCCCCTGAAGCCAAGTAAAAAGAGTAAAACCACCCACACCCTTACTACGTATCATTCAACAAGTTTCACTACCCAGCTGCCAGTAAAAAAGGCAGAATAGACGGCCTAAAACAAGGAATCATCATGCGACTAATTATTGGCCTATCCGGCTCAAGCGGCGTTATTTACGGCATCCGAATGCTTCAGGTGCTGGCCGAACGCAGTGATATAGAAACCCACCTGGTAATGAGCCAGGCAGCACGCATGAATATCGGTATCGAAACCGACTGGAAGCCAGAAGATGTTGAGGCGCTGGCCGACGAAGTCCACAACAATAAAAACATTGGCGCCACTATTGCCAGTGGTTCGTTTAAAACCGCGGGCATGATTGTGGTTCCCTGCTCAATGAAAACCCTTTCCGGTATTGTTAACTCCTATGCCGATAATCTGCTAATACGCGCTGCCGATGTGGTTTTAAAAGAGCGTCGTACACTGGTGATTGTTCCCCGCGAATCACCTATGCACACAGGTCACTGCGAGCTGATGTATAAAGCCAGTCAATACGGTGCCATTATTTGCCCACCTTCACCTGCATTTTACAGCGAGCCAAAAACAGTCGACGATATAGTTAATCATTCAGTAGCTCGTATTCTCGATCTGTTTGATATTGAGATGGATGGTATGAAGCGTTGGCAGGGCAATGTCTAAGGTGGCTGATGAAGTTAAAGATTTCACCAAACTGCATGAGTTTTTGAACGCAGAATCGGTTTTAACTATCGCCACTTCTGATGCCTGCGGCCCCTGGTCAGCGCCAGTACTCTATGTGGCAGATATCTCTCTAGAGCCATTTGAACTCTACTTCCTGTCGTCTGCAAACAGTCGGCATATTAAAAGTATTCCGGCTAACGGCAGCGCAGCTGTTTCAATCTATTCTGATTACACTGGTGACTGGCAGTCAATATGTGGTGCGCAAATCTACAGTACGATAAGCAAGGTGGCTGATAGGGACAGGATTGCCGATCTCTATTTTGCCCGCTTTCCGGAAGTCTGGGCACTGGTCGATAATCCGACCACCGACCAGGAGCGCCTGATTGGTTCTGCCTTTGCTAAATCTAACTTCTACCGGGTTACCCCCTCATTTGTACGCTTTACCAATAATGGCGACAGCTTCGCAGGCCGTACTGAGTGGCAGCTGTAAAATCTCTCTCGTTTAAAAATTAAAAGTCGGAACAACATGTCGCAAAAAGCACTAGAGATTTTAAACAGCCTGTATGGCTATGATAGTTTTCGTGGTCACCAGGCCGAGATTATTGAACATGTTAGCGCCGGTAATAATGCACTAGTACTGATGCCTACCGGCGGTGGTAAGTCGCTCTGTTATCAGATTCCATCCCTGATCCGCGATGGGGTAGGTGTGATTATCTCACCGCTGATCGCTCTGATGCAGGATCAGGTCGATGCTATGCAGCAGTTGGGTGTTAAGGCGGCCTTTCTAAATTCCAGTCTCTCCCATAGCGAACAAAATATTATTGAGCAACAGCTAATGGCCGGGCAGTTAGATTTACTCTATATCGCCCCTGAAAGGCTTATCCAGTCATATACCCTCGATCTATTGGAACGCTGTAAATTAGCCCTGTTTGCCATTGACGAAGCTCACTGTGTATCCCAATGGGGTCATGACTTTCGTTCAGATTATCTCTCATTAAGTTTACTCAATGAGCGTTTTCCGGCGATACCGCGCATTGCCCTGACGGCTACTGCAGATGTGCGCACCAGAAAAGAAATTGTTGAGCGGCTATCTCTGGTGGACGCCAATTCCTATATCAGCGGTTTTGATCGCCCCAATATTCGCTATGCGATTGCCAACAAAACCACCGCCAAAAAGCAACTGCTGGATTTTTTAAAGCAGCGTAAAAGTGAAGCCGGCATTGTCTACTGCCTGTCCCGTAAAAAAGTCGAAGACACAGCGGCCTGGTTAACCCAGCAGGGTTTTACTGCCTTGCCCTATCATGCAGGCTTGCCCGCTCAACTTAGACAAACTCACCAGAGTCGTTTTTTGCGTGAAGATGGGGTGATTATTGTTGCCACCATCGCCTTTGGAATGGGCATAGATAAACCCGATGTGCGCTTTGTCGCCCACCTCGACCTGCCGAAAAGTATTGAAGCCTATTATCAGGAAACCGGTCGGGCAGGGCGCGACGGACAGCCAGCCGATGCCTGGATGGTTTACGGTTTACAAGATGTAGTGCGCCTTCAGCAAATGGCCCAGGGATCAGATGGCTCCGAGCAATTTAAGCGCGCTGAGCGCCACAAACTCGACGCCATGTTGGGGCTCTGCGAAGTCACCAGCTGCCGTCGCAAAGTGCTGCTCAACTACTTTGCCGACAACGCCCCGGAACAATGTGGGAACTGTGATAACTGCCAGATTCCCCCTGAGACCTGGGATGCCACGGAAGCTGCCCAGAAGCTCCTGTCCTGCGTTTACCGCACTGGCCAGCGCTTTGGTGCTGTGCATGTGATGGATGTGCTGCAAGGCAAAGAAACTGAAAAGGTATTGCAGCATCACCATCACCAGTTGAGTACCTTTGGTATTGGCGCTGATATTCATGAAGCCCGCTGGCGTTCAGTGATTCGCCAGTTGGTGGTGCGCGGTTTACTGCGTGTCGATATTGAGGGCTATAGTGCTCTGCAGCTAACGGACCTCTGTAGACCGGTACTAAAAGGCGAGCAATCGCTGTTTTTACGTATAGAAGAAATCAAGGCTCCCTCCGCTAAAAAGGCCGGCTCAAAGTCTGCCAGAAAAGCTCAGATACAGCCTGAAGATCAGGAATTATGGGATGAGCTGCGGGAGTGCAGAAAGATGCTCTCCGATGAGTTTAATGTGCCGCCCTATGTGATTTTTCATGATGCCACGCTTAAGGAGATGCTCGATACTTTACCGACTTCGGAAGCGGAATTGCTGACCATTACCGGCGTTGGTGAAAGCAAGTTGGAAAAATATGGCGGTGATTTTCTGGATATCCTTCGCCGTTATGCCGAGGCCAGTTAGGTTTAAGTTGCTCATCCCAAGTGGACTATTTTAAATAGGGTTAAGCTCGCGCCTTACCCCGCTAAATTAAACAGCTGAGTATTACCGCCTCTGGCCACCAGATTTTCTGTTCTGGTGCGCTCACTCAAAAACCACAGCAACCAGTGGTAATTGTATCCCTCGTTATTTTCCGGCCATTCAATTAACGGAATAACACTGCCGTTTCTCTGCGCCATGACCTGTCTTAATGCTGAGCTATCTGAGTTAAGGCTGTTGGCGATTAATCCTTCAACGCTACTGTCCTGTATTAGCCCGCTAAGGTTTTCTATGGGTTCTATCTGCAGTAAGTCTGCTGCTAGTCCTGCTTGCAGATAGTTTGCCTGTATAGTTTTTACTGAGGCTTTGTGGGACTGATCTGCTGCAATTATCACCGGACATCCGCAGAGCAAAGCGCAGGCAATTTGTTTCTCTGCTTTAGCCATCAGATCATTTTTAGTGACAACCAAAACCATCACTCCGCGGCCAAAAAGTGACAGCTTATTATCTTCACCGGTTGGGCCCGGCAGTTGAATAGGGTTGGCGAGTTTTTCTCGAGCGATCTGTTCAATCACCGGTAGAAACTCTGCACTGCACTTGCCGATAATTGACAGGCGGCTATCAACTGAGGTCAGTTGCCATTTGGCCATGGCCTTAACCGCACTGTTAATGCTCTGTGATTTGGCCGCTATGGCCTTGTTTAAATCTAACGAATAGGTGTTTTTATGCTTTTGATTACTGTTTGTTTCATTAGAAGTTGCGGAGAAACGCAGTAGATAATTGGGGCCGCCGGCTTTGGGTCCGGTGCCGGATAGTCCCCGTCCACCAAAGGGGTTTACCCCAACCACAGCACCGACCATATTGCGGTTGATATAAGTATTTCCGGCAATAGTGTTGCGGTAGACGGTTTCAGCAAAGGCTTCAATACGACTGTGGATGCCCAGTGTCAGTCCGTAGCCAGTGTTGTTGATCTGTTGAATAACTGAGCTGAGCTTTTCTGACGAGTAGCGAATCACATGAAGCACTGGGCCGAACACCTCTTCGGTTAGCTGATCAAGGGAATCGATTTCAAAAACGTGGGGTGCAACAAAGCTGCCGTTGTTACAACTATTACTGAGTTCTACCTTGGCGATAAATTTGGCTTCTTTATACATGCGCTCTATATGTGCCTGGAGTTCTGCCTGAGCGCCGCTGTCGATAACTGGCCCAAGATCGCTGGAGAGCTTTTTAGGGTTTCCTGCCTTTAGAGAGTCCATGGCTCCGGAGAGCATTTTCAATGTGTTATCGGCAATATCTTCTTGAATAAATAATACCCGCAGGGCAGAGCAACGCTGGCCGGCACTTTGAAAGGCGGAGATAATCACATCATCAACGATCTGCTCGGGCAGGGCAGTGGAGTCGACTATCATGCAGTTCTGGCCACCGGTTTCGGCGATAAAAGGTATTGGCCCGCCGGGACGTGCGGCCAGCTGCTGGTTGATACTCTGGGCAGTATAGGTTGAGCCGGTAAAGGCGATGCCAGCAATACGCCTATCGCCGATTAATAATTTACCGATCTGGGAGCCGCTGCCGAGCAATAGATGCAGGGCGGCACCGGGAATACCGGCTTCGTGAAATAGTCTGATCGCGCAGGCGGCAATGGCTGGAGTCTGGGCGGCTGGCTTGGCGATGACTGTATTGCCTGCTGACAGTGCGGCGGCAATTTGGCCGACAAAGATAGCCAGTGGGAAGTTCCAGGGGCTAATGCACAGGAATACACCCTGGCCTTGAAGGTTATGGGAGGGTAATGATCTGGCTTGTAATGCGTAGTATCGACAGAAATCTATCGCTTCGCGAACTTCGGAAATGCCATCGCCTAAGGTTCTTCCTCCCTCTGTCGCAATAACCCCAATAAGTTCCTCCGAGTCTCTTTCAATTAGATCGGCAACTTTATCCAGAATATCGGCGCGGCCGCTATGACCCAGACTATCCCAGTCGGGTTGCGCTGTATGTGCGGAACCAAGTGCGCGCAAAATATCTGCTTCGTTAGCTTTGGAATAATAGCCAATAAGCTGCTGTTGATATGTGGGGTTATAGGTTTCTTGCGCTTCGCCTTCCACGGGTTCGCCATCAATAATCGGGTGAGAATTCAGTGCAGATATCTGTGCCACTGTGCGCAGCAGAGCCTGTGTTTCCAATGGCGAGTCCAAATCTATTCCCCGGGCATTTTTGCGGTCTTCGCCGGCCAGAGTCAATATCTGCTCTGGTATAGCGATCATCTTATGTTGGTAGGGAAAGGCACTGGTGACCTGGTCTCTGGTATCTTCGAGTAACTCTTCGACAGGGGTTTGATGATCCAAAAAGCGATTGACAAAAGAGCTGTTGGCACCGTTTTCCAAAAGCCTGCGAACCAGATAGGGCAGCAGGTCTTTATGGTTGCCGATAGGGGCATAGACTCGAACGGCAAGTTGCTTGTTTTTATAGCTGTTTTTAAGCTGTGAATAGAGAATATGACCCATACCATGCAGGCGTTGAAATTCAAATTCACGCTCGCCAGCCAGTTCTAAAATCATACTGGCGGTGTAGGCATTGTGGGTGGCAAACTGCGGGTAAATCTCTTTTTGTGCATCGAGAAGAATACCGGCGCAGTGCTGGTAGCAGAGGTCGGTATTGGCTTTGCGGGTAAATACTGGATAGCTCTCAAGACCAAGTTCCTGAGCATGTTTAATCTCGGCATCCCAGTAGGCGCCTTTGACCAATCGCACCATTAGGCGGCGATTGGTTTCTTTGGCTAGGCCGATCAACCATTTGGCGGTATCCGGAGCGCGCTTTTGATAGGCCTGTAATACAAAGCCCAATCCCTGCCAGCCTTCAAGGTCGGGGCCTTTTGCCAGTGCCTCAAAAATATCCAATGAGATATCCAGTCGATAGGCTTCTTCGGCATCAATCGACAGGCCTATATTGTATTGTTTGGCTTGCAGGCAGAGTTGTTTAATGCGCGGCAGTAACTCTTCCATCACTGCTTGATGTTGAGCGTAGTAATAACGCGGGTGCAGGGCGGAGAGTTTTACTGAGATGCCGTTGGCATTAAACACTGAATCCCCAGAGGTGTTTTTTCCAATCTCATCAATGGCGATGCTGTAGGCTTTTAGATATTCGGCAGCATCTGCTTCAGTGCGGGCACCTTCGCCGAGCATATCAAAAGAAAATCTGGTTTCTTTATTGTTGTGTTTGGTACCGCATTTTAGTCCTTCGGTAATAGTGCGGCCGAGTACATATTGGCCGCCCATTATTTTCATTGCCTGCATTACTGCGGCACGAATTACTGGTTCACCCATTGTGGCCGTCAGGCGTTTTATCCAGCTGTCGGTATCCTGGGTAATCTCTCTGTCGAGGCTGACCAGCTGACCGGTGAGCATTAGCCCCCAGGTGGATGCATTGACAAATAGGGATTCCGATTTTCCGCGGTGGGTGTTCCAGTTTCCGGCCTGAATTTTCTCGGCAATCAGACGGTCTGCGGTTAAGGCGTCGGGAACCCGCAGCAGGGCTTCGGCCAAACACATAAGTGCTACACCTTCGGCATTGGATAAGCCAAATTCGAGCAGGAAGGCATCTAGTGTTCCGCTGCTAGTTTTGTCGGCGCGGCACTGGGTGACCAGTTGTCGAGAGTCGTGGAGGATTTTTTTGCGAGCCTTGCTGGTGAGCGGGTTGCTGTGCAGCAATTGAGTGACAGCCTGATGCTCATCCTGATGAGTTAGCTGGCGAATTCTGTTGCGTAGCTCTGCCTGGTTCATAGTTTGTCCTTAAGTGTTTATCCCTAAAATTTGATTCTGTGTAATATCTGGCATTTTCGGTTATTTATCTTGATATTTGTCTCCATAATTATTGATTTAACAGTTTTTTAGTCTGTCATACTTAAATTAATAGACTATTATTCTGAAGGGATATTTTGATTTTTTTAGTTTTTTTGAGGGGTGAAATATGAAAACAGTAACGGATCTGGATCGCACCGATCGCAGGATTCTTAATACCTTGCAACACAATGGCCGGATTGCCAATGTCGATCTGGCTCGTGAGGTTAATCTGACACCCACACCCTGTCTGGAGCGGGTCAAACGCTTGGAGCGAGAGGGCTTTATCACTGACTATGTGGCACTGCTGGATCCGGTAAAAGCCAATGCGGCGCTCTGTGCCTATATTGAAGTGCAGTTGACCAGTACCACCACGGAGGCGATCAGTCAGTTTAATCAGCAAATGATGGATTTGGATGAGGTTCTTGAATGCCAGATGGTGGCCGGTGGTTTTGATTATCTGATCAAGATTCGCGTGGCCGATATGCAGCACTATCAGCGGTTTTTGGGGGAGAAGTTATCCGCTATCGAGGGGATAAGCCAGACCCATACCTATGTGGTTATTGAGGATGTGAAATCGCAAACGGCACTGCAGATTAATCTGTAAGTGAAATTGAAAGTACAACTCGATTATTTATAAATTCTTGGAACCCGCAACGGCATTCGGGTTAGCAGTTCATAACCCAGAGTTGCGCAATATTCAGCAACGCGATTAACCGGCAGCTGCTTGCCCCAGAGCTCAACAGAGTCGCCAATAGCCACTGTTTTAAGGTCAGTTACATCCACGGTAATCATATCCATACTGACACTGCCCACCAGTGGGCATTCAATACCATTGACCAGTACTGGCGTGCCCTTGGGCGCGGTTCGAGGATAGCCATCACCATAACCAATGCCGATGGTGGCGATGGTTGTGGGTCGCTCAGCACACCATTTGCCGGAGTAACCGACTTTCTCGCCAGCCTCTATATTGCGCACTGAAATCACTGCTGAGCTAAGGGTCATTACTGGTTTTAGTTTGTCGCCATTCTCCTGAGCATGATCAAAGGGTGATGCGCCATAGATCATATAACCGGGGCGATTCCAATCTCTATGGGTATCTGGCCTGCCAAGTATCGAGGCAGAGTTTGCTAGGCTGGTTTTAACTGAATCAAAGCCTGAAATAGTGTTGCCAAAAGTTGCCAACTGCACAGCGGTAAAATCATTGTCTAAATCTTCTGCGCAGGCAAAGTGAGAGGCGATCACTATCTGATCATTGACATTGCGGCTATCAGACAGGCTTTGAAAGACCTCGGCGACTTCCTCAGGTGGAAAGCCAAGGCGGTGCATCCCTGTATCCACGCCGAGCCATACATTGACTGGCTGGGCTATATCAGCATTCAGAACAGCCTCTTTCTGGAGGTGGTTTTCGACCATTAACCAGAGGCCTTTAAGGGCGGCGGTATTGACCTCATCGGCACTAAACGTGCCTTCGAGCAGCAGAATAGGCTGGCAGATACCGGCATCGCGAAGTTCCAGTGCCTCTTCAATACAGGCGACACCAAAGGCCGGGGCTAGATCAGCAAGCGCTTGAGCGACTTCGACCATACCGTGACCATAGGCATTGGCTTTGACCATGGGCATGGTTTGGGAATCTGTTGCAAGTGACTGGGCGAGAGTGAAGTTATCGCGCAGTGCCTGCAGATCAATAGTTGCCTGAGTGGGTCGAGACATGAATTAAAGCCTGTTAATAACTGTTTTAATAATTGTATTTTTCGGCAGAGTATAGCGTTTGTGCCGCCAGCCATATATCGCCAACTTCACCATTGCTGACCGGTTCGCCGTCTATTTCCACGACAGCGCCAATCTCTTTGGAGGAACTTGTAATCCATACTTCATCGGCATTACGCACTTCATCCATACTAACAATTCGCTCTTCGACCGCAATACCCCCATCGCGACGCAGTATATCCAGCAGGATATGGCGGGTAATCCCCGGTAGCAGCTGATTGTCCAGCGGCGGTGTTATCACCACGCCATCTTTCACTATATAGGCATTGCAGGAGCTGGCTTCGGTCAGCTGATTGTCGGCATTAAATAGCAGTGTTTCATCGTTGCCCTGATCCTGACCCTGCTGAAAATGTAGTACATTACCAAGCAGTGCGGTGGATTTAATTTGGCAGCGCTCCCAGCGCAGATCTCTGGCGGTGGAGGCGGTGTATTTTTTCGCCAGTGCCTTATCGGCCACCGATGGCGAGGCTATATTAAAGGTGAAGGCAAATACTGTGGGAACGACATTCTCGGGAAATCCATGGAAACGCTTGCTGTCGGCACCACGGCTTACCTGAATATAAATACCCAGATTGCCGGCGCCGTTTTTCTCAATCAACTGTGCGCAGAGATCGGACCAGTCATTTTCTGACCAGCCCAGGTTGATGCCAATAGCCGAGAGGCCATTATTCATGCGCTCAATATGCGGAGCAAAGCCAACCATTTTTCCCGCGTAAGAGGGCACGACTTCATAGATGCCGTCACCAAATAAAAAGCCGCGATCCATGGGCGATATTTTGGCTTCTTCCAGTGGTAGGTAGGTGCCATTGAGAAATGCGATATTCATGTTTTTCCTTTAAAAGAGTCGACTGCTGTGTGGTTTTTCCCTAACCCAAAAATGGTATCAGTACGCACTGTTACAAGCAAAGATTTAGTAGCCTGCTTGATACAAATTGTTTTTCATTTTCCGCCAGTAAGGCCTGTGCCCGATTCATGCTGATGGCCTCAAAGCGTACAGTGCCTCCAGCTGAAAGCTGTGCCAGTTTTCCTATATCCACAGAGAGTATTGAGCCAATCTTCGGATAGCCACCCATGGTCTGGCGGTCATTTAGCAGGATAATCGGCTGCCCATCGGCGGGGAATTGAATGGCGCCCAGGCAGATGCCCTCGGAGAGAATGCCCTTGATGGAGTGAGTAATTTCGGGACCTTCAAGGCGATAACCCATACGGTCACTGAATTTGGTAACCCTGTAACTGGAGTTAAAAAATAGCTGCTTTTGAGTCTCACTAAAGTTCTCTTGCTGATAGCCGAGGACAACTCTTAACAGTGCTGAATTTTGTCTGTAGTCCGCTCTTAGCTCTTCTGGCAGTTGCCATAAGCGAGGTTTTTCAATTGGCTTGCAGGGCAATATATCGCCGCTTTTTAGTGCAGAGCCATCAGCGTGCAGACCGCCCAATCCCTCGCGGGGAACCGTGGACACACTATTAAAAACCGGTTCGGCTTGAAAGCCTCCGGCAACGGCAAGATAGGCGCGGCTGCCGCTGCGGGCAAAACCCAGTTCAATTAGGTCGCCGGGATTAATGCTATGGCTGTGCCAGAGTGCGGCGGATTGTTTGTTGATACTTAGGGGAATATCGGCGCCAGTTACAGCCAGAGTGGTTTTGACTGTAGATTCCAATGCCAGACCGCCGACTGTAATTTCAATAGAGGCGCTCTCTTGGGGGTTTTCGCAGAGCAGGTTGGCCCAGCGAAAGGCGTTGCGATCCAGGGGGCCGCCGTTGGTCAATCCCATACTGTGCTGGCCATAGCGTCCGCCATCTTGTAGCAGGCTGTATATTCCCGGTTTAATAACTTTCAGGCTCAAAGCTCACCGCCCATGGCGATAAACGTCGCTCTATTTATGGATTGAAAGCGCACCTGATCGCCAACCTGCACGGGCATGCTGGGTGTAGCCTGTGGGTCGAACATCAATATTGGGCAGAGTCCAATCAGGTTCCAGCCGCCGGGTGACTGTGCCGGATAGACGGCAGTCTGTTGGTCGGCAATAGCCACAGCGCCACGCGGTACCTGCTGTCTGGGAGTAGCCAATCTCGGGGTGGCTATACGCTGATCGACTTGGCCGAGATAGGCAAAGCCCGGAGCAAAACCAATCGCATAGACGCGATATTCACTATGCTGATGAATGGTTATAACTTCTTCTACAGAAAGTCCTGCACCATCGGCAACTCTCTGCAGGTCGGGGCCGGATTCACTGCTGTAATAAACCGGCAGTGTGACCAGCGATCCGCTGCTTGTTTCTGATGCATGAGTAATTTTATTTAAATCTTTGATAGCAGTGTTAATAGCTATGCGTACAGACTGGTGATCGGTTTTAAACGGATCGAAGATAACCAGCAGAGAGGCGTAGGAGGGCACCAGATCAATCAGGGTTGCACCCAGATAGGTCTGGAGTTTTTTTACTGTAGTGGCGATCTCAGTGGAAATGGCTGCACTGGGTTTGTCGGCAAAATAGACAATTAGGGCATTTTCTCCAGCGATGGAAATAGTCTTTTCTGCACTCATTGATTGATCAGCTGGCGAATTTCTTCAATGGCATTAACCGCTTCCCGATTGTCACCATGGACGCAGAGTGAATCCGCCTGCAGGGGTAATACAAGACCGCTGGCTGTGGTTACAGTGCGGTGATTTTTCATCTGCTGTACCTGCGCAAGCATTTTCTCGCGGCTGTGGATGGCGCCTTCTTCACTGCGTGACAGCAGGCTGCCATCGTCGTTGTAACAGCGGTCGGCAAAGGCTTCAAAGATAAGTTTAAGCCCAAATATCTGCGCTTCCTGACGATGGATTTCGGCATCTGCCGTGGCCTGCAACATAAAGGCTAATGGTCGGCTATGCTGCTCTTGGCTATCAGCGATCGCCTGCATAATCGCGCTGCGCAGATGGCCATTGGTCATCATATCGTTGTACAGGGCACCGTGGGGTTTAACGTAGCTGACCTGTATATCAAGGGTTTCTGCCACTTCGCTGAGCACGCGAATCTGATGCTGCACCAGCTTTATTACTTCTGCAGGCGGCAGGTTCATCGAGCGGCGGCCAAAGCCAACAGAGTCTGGATAGCTGGGGTGAGCGCCGACAGCGACATTGTGCTGTTTGGCTGAGAGTAGTGTGCTCTTCATCAGGCTGTGGTTGCCAGCATGAAAACCACAGGCGATATTGGCCTGATCAATAAATGGCATTACCTGATCGTCGAGACCGGTTTCCCGGGTTTCGAGGCATTCGCCGAGATCACAATTTAACAGTAATGGCATTATTGGGCCTTGATAGCAGGATTGTTGGGGTGTTTCAGGCACAGCATACAGTCTCGATTGGGGAATATAAAATGCTCTGCTCTAGCGCCAGTTTTTTGCCCAGGCATCCAGCACTCGTTCGGCATACCAGTATTGACCATAGCTGCCATTGTATCTGGCGAGGGCATCGGCAAGGCGGCCCTTTTCCTTATCGAGATAATATCTAAGAATGGTACAGCCGTAACGCAGGTTGGTCTGGGTATCGATCAGATTATCATTGGGGCGGCCAATCTCTTTTTTCCAGAATGGCATTACCTGCATCATACCCATAGCGCCGGCACTGGAAACTGCGTAACTATCAAAGCGACTCTCTACTTCAATAACGGCTAGCACAATCTCTGGCTGTAACTGTGCAAGAGAGGCTTCGGCATGAATCAGTTTAAGCAGGTTGAGGCGCTGTTGCGGATTTTTGATTATCTTTGCCAGCGGGCGATCTTTGGCGACCAGCCAGACTTCTGCATCGTAGGCATTGTCAAAACTGTGGGCGGCGGAGGCGGCGGTTTTTAGTGCTTGAACCAGTGACGGCTCTGCTACTTTATTAACTGGCTCCGCTATTGATACTGACTCCGCTGAAGCAAAGTGCCCCAGCGCAGACAGTATCAGCATAAGTGCGCTGATCAGATAGTTATTTAGAGATGTTCTCGCTAATAAAGGCATCCAGCTTATCCATAGCTATATGTTGGTTTTCCGGTTCACGGCGATTGCGATATTCCACAGTGCCACCTTCAAGACCGCGATCACCGATCACGATGCGGTGGGGAATACCGATCAACTCAATATCGGCCAGCATGCCACCCAATCTTGCTTTGGCTTCATCCATAAATAGCACTTCATAGCCAGCGCTGCTGAGTTTTTCATAAAGCGCTTCGCAGGTCTCTTTGACTAGCTCTGACTTATGCATATTGATAGGCACTAGTGCGACCTGGAAAGGGGCGATAGACTCAGGCCAGATAATGCCATTGTCATCGTGGTTCTGTTCGATAGCGGCGGCGACAATACGGCTTACACCTATACCATAGCAGCCCATAGACATATTGCGCTCTTTGCCATTTTCATCGAGTACGGTGGCTTTCATGGCTTCACTGTACTTGGTGCCAAGCTGGAAGATATGGCCCACTTCAATACCGCGTTTAATTTCCAATACGCCTTTGCCATCGGGGCTGGCATCGCCGGCCACCACATTGCGGATATCGGCAATCGTATATTCGCCGCAGTCGCGCTGCCAGTTAACACCGGTCAGGTGGAAGCCGTCGCGGTTGGCGCCACAGGTAAAGTCGCTGAGTTGCGCGGCGCTGTGATCAATCACCATAGGCAGGTTTAAATTAACCGGGCCCAGTGAGCCAGGCGAGCAATTCAGAGTCGCTTTGATCTGCTCTTCAGTGGCAAAGGTCACTTCAGTGGCCAGTCCCAGTGCGTGCTGGGCTTTTACTTCATTGAGCTCGTGATCGCCGCGAACCATCAGGCCATAGAGTTGGCTGTTGCCCTCATTATCGTCGGCGCTGACAATTAATGTTTTAAGGCATTGCTCGGGGCTGCTGTTTACGAAGGCGCATAGGTCATCAATAGTTCGCACGCCGGGGGTGGCGAGTTCAGCCATCTCGGCGCTGCCTTCCGCTGTCTTAGAGTCAGATGCTAAAGCCTCGGCCTTTTCGATATTGGCTGCATAGTCACTCTCTGAGGAGAAGACAATCGCATCTTCTCCTGAGTCAGCCAGTACGTGAAATTCATGGGAGACACTGCCGCCAATACTGCCGGTATCTGCCAGTACTGCGCGGAATACCAAACCGGTGCGCTCAAAGATTGCTGAGTAAGTCTGGTACATCAGGTCGTAGGTTTGCTGCAGGGATGCACTATCGATATGGAAAGAGTAGGCATCTTTCATACAGAATTCGCGAGTGCGCATTACGCCAAAGCGCGGGCGGCGCTCATCGCGGAATTTGGTTTGAATCTGGTAGAAATTGGCAGGCAGCTGTTTGTAGCTGCGAATTTCATTGCGAATAATATCTGTCACCACCTCTTCGTGGGTTGGGCCAAGACAGAACTCGCGATCGTGACGATCCTTGATACGCAGCAGTTCTGGGCCAAACTGTCCCCAGCGTCCAGACTCTTCCCAGAGATCGGCGGGCTGTACCACAGGCATCATAATTTCTTGAGCGCCGGACTTATCCATCTCCTGCCGCACTATGGCTTCAACTTTGCGAAAGACGCGCAGCCCTATTGGCAGCCAGGAGTAGAGGCCCGAGGCGACTTTGCGAATCATTCCAGCTCGCAGCATGAGTTTATGGCTGATAACTTCAGCGTCGGCGGGTGATTCTTTTTTTGTTGAAATCAGGTATTGGCTGGCGCGCATGGTTTCTCTTACACTGGTGGTCAATGAGTTTAAGTCGGCTATTTTACGGTGCGTTTCTGTCGCGGTACAGCCATAAGCAGATATGAGGGCAAAATGTTTCAATTACATCCACAACTAGAGGCGGATACGGTACTGGTAGGGCGCTTTCCACTGAGTCTCTTACTACTGAGTAAGGATGCCAATTACCCCTGGTGTATTTTGGTGCCGCAGCGCGATGGGTTGGAGGAAATATATCAGTTGAATAAGGCTGATCAAGCGCAACTTTTACATGAGTCCTGTCTGTTGGCGGAAACTCTGTCTGGGCTTTTTGCAGCGGATAAAATCAATGTGGCGACGATTGGCAATATGGTGCCGCAGTTGCATATGCACCATGTGGCCAGGTTTAAAAGCGATGCGGCCTGGCCGAAGCCGATTTGGGGAGCGGTAGAAGCTGTTGCTTACCCGGAAGATATGCTGGCGCACAGGGTCGAGCGAATTGCGACTTCACTCGAACCCCATGGGCTGGGGTGATGTCTCTTCGCCGAGATGACAAAAGAAACCACCGTCATCCCAGCGAAGGCTGGGACCTCCATCAGATCTCTTACATACCTTCGAGACGACAGGAAAAAGTTTACTGCGCCATATCCTTAAGACCCTTGAGAGCATGAACCTTAACCGCAACAGAGGCCGGTCGTGCTTTAAAGGTTGTCTGTTTGCCGGTGAACGGGTTTATACCAGTGTATGCCTTCTTTGCCGGGCGCTTAACCGTATGGATTTTAACCAGGCCTGCCAGTACAAACTCACCTACTGAGCGCTTTTTAACATGTCGCTCAATCAGCACTGCGAGCTCATCGAGCACTGAATTAACCTGCTTGCGGGTCATATTGGTGTTGGCAGCCAGTTCACTGATAATTTGTGTTTTGCTGTAGCGTTCTCTAACGGCAGTAACTGGTTTTTTGGCCGCAGATTTTTTAGCTACAACCTTCTTTGTTAGCGGCTTCTTAGCAGCAGGTTTTTTCTTCGCGGCAACCTTCTTGCTGGTACCTCTAACCACGGATGCTTTTTTCGGAGCCGTGTTTCTTGCTGCGGTTATTTTCGAAGCGGTCTTTCTTTTGGCAGGAGCTTTTGCCTTTGGTTTTGATTTCGCTGATCCTTTTTTAACAGCCATTATCTCTTCCTTTATGAATGTAAAATTTACACTATCCCTGTCGAGTCGAGGGCAACAGCTAACAGGGCCTCGACATTATTTATAGCCGCTGTTTTCCCGTTGTGCCACGAATAGCAGCATTTTTAGGCTTTTTTTTAGTTTTCAACGGATTATGCTTCCGCAGGGGCATTTTCGAAGTGCAGGTGCTGGGGTATAATGCCTCGCTTTTTTACCGGCTACACAACTTGGTAGCTGCTGGATAATGGTTTAGGAAATTAACATATGCCTATATATGAGTATCGCTGTAATGCCTGTGGTCATGAACTTGAGGCCTTGCAAAAGATCAGTGACGCGACTCTTGTAGACTGCCCGGCCTGTGCAAAACCAGATTTAAAGAAGCTTCTGTCAGCGGGTGGATTCCGCTTAAGTGGCAGCGGTTGGTATGAGACAGACTTTAAAACAGGCAGTAAAAAGAATATTAGCAGTAATAGCGAAAGTTGATCTGGTGTTAACGCCAGCGCAGCTTCAATAGAAATTTAAACGAATTAGAGTAGGGATAGACAGCAGATGTATCGATCTAACTATTGTGGATTAGTCACCAGCAAAAACATTGACGAAGAAGTTACCCTCTGTGGCTGGGTTGATCGTCGTCGTGATCACGGCGGGGTTATCTTTGTCGATCTGCGCGATCGCGAAGGTATTGTTCAGGTTGTCTTCGATCCCGATGCCGGTGAGTTTTTTGCACAGGCTGACAGAGTTCGCTCTGAATATGTGC
>Ga0206125_10001681_pt1 | contig 25147 bp, 16 predicted proteins | sample Helgoland_Spring_4_FD_148598 | JGI IMG/M metagenome (GOLD analysis project Ga0206125, IMG submission 148598) | Pelagic subsurface seawater microbial communities from Kabeltonne, Helgoland, North Sea - Helgoland_Spring_Bloom_20160331_1 | ecosystem: Environmental > Aquatic > Marine > Epipelagic ... | reverse complement strand
TGTGTGCAACTTTCAGAATTCGAGGCCTTTTGGGATTTTGAAAACACGACCAACGATGGTTCTGTTTACCAACATCATCTAACAAACAGCCCAACCACTTTAAATTACGCCAACGAATATAAAACAGGAAACCATTCGTTCGATTTTAATGGAAATTACGGACTCCAATATAATGATGGTGCCTTTTTAAACGAAGCCATACAATTCTTCACCTATTCCCTATGGATTCGACCTACTGAGCTCGACTTCAACAAAGGAGTATATACCGTTATTGATGAAGGAGGAGGCACCTCCGGAGTTGCTGTACGCCTTATTGAGAATTCTGAAGAATCAGGCTTTTATTTAGAAGCTATTATTAAATCTGGAACAAACAGTACTTCTGTATTACTGGATTCAAACCCGATTCTTGTTGATACTTGGCATCATATTGCCGTTACGTTTGACAGCGGTACGTTAACCGTATACCTAAAAAACGAATCTATCGACGTTAGTGATTCAGCGCTTACCTCATTTTCAACCTTAGCCGAACACGGAAATAAAGGTGGTTTTGGTGAATCGTTCTTAGGCGATGCTTTTGAAAGTGGTGGGGGTAAGTTTATCGGCCAAATGGATGCTATTTACTATTACAAAAAAGTACTTTCAGCCTCTCAAATAGACCTATTGTACAACCAGCCAGATGCAAATTGTACACCCATTGACACTGACGGTGATGGTATCGACAACCATTTGGATTTGGACTCAGATAACGACGGAATACCCGACAATGTGGAAGCACAAACCACCCCCGATTATATATATATAGCACCTGACACAAGTTTTACGGATTCTGATGGAGATGGTTTGAATGATATTTATGAAACAACTTCTGATACTGGTACTGAAGGATTGACACCTGTAAATACAGACCAAAACCATCCAAACGGAGATTCAATACCCGATTATCTAGATACCGATTCGGATAAAGATAATACAGATGACAAAGATGAAACTGGATTTACACTGGCTGACAATGTTGGAAACAACGGTCTCGACAATGCCATTGAATCTTCAGACGACTATACCGATCCTAACGGCACACTTGATAATCCTATCACTGATTTACCCGACATTGACAATGATGGAGTTTTAGATTTCAGAGATGACTTCACTAATATTGATACCGACAATGACGGAATCGACAACGCTTTTGACAAAGACGACGATAACGATGGAATTTTAGATGCCATTGAAAATCCATGTGTGCAACTTTCAGAATTCGAGGCCTTTTGGGATTTTGAAAACACGACCAACGATGGTTCTGTTTACCAACATCATCTAACAAACAGCCCAACCACTTTAAATTACGCCAACGAATATAAAACAGGAAACCATTCGTTCGATTTTAATGGAAATTACGGACTCCAATATAATGATGGTGCCTTTTTAAACGAAGCCATACAATTCTTCACCTATTCCCTATGGATTCGACCTACTGAGCTCGACTTCAACAAAGGAGTATATACCGTTATTGATGAAGGAGGAGGCACCTCCGGAGTTGCTGTACGCCTTATTGAGAATTCTGAAGAATCAGGCTTTTATTTAGAAGCTATTATTAAATCTGGAACAAACAGTACTTCTGTATTACTGGATTCAAACCCGATTCTTGTTGATACTTGGCATCATATTGCCGTTACGTTTGACAGCGGTACGTTAACCGTATACCTAAAAAACGAATCTATCGACGTTAGTGATTCAGCGCTTACCTCATTTTCAACCTTAGCCGAACACGGAAATAAAGGTGGTTTTGGTGAATCGTTCTTAGGCGATGCTTTTGAAAGTGGTGGGGGTAAGTTTATCGGCCAAATGGATGCTATTTACTATTACAAAAAAGTACTTTCAGCCTCTCAAATAGACCTATTGTACAACCAACCAGATGCAAATTGTACACCCATTGACACCGACGATGATGGTATCGACAACCATTTGGATTTGGACTCAGATAACGACGGTATTCCAGACAATATTGAAGCGCAAACTACTATGGACTATGTTGCTCCTAGCGCCAGTTTTACGGATTCTGATGGAGATGGTTTGAATGATATTTATGAAACAACTTCTAATACCGGTACTGAAGGATTGACACCTGTAAATACAGACCAAAACCATCCTAACGGTGACACATTTCCAGATTATATAGATACCGATTCGGACGGAGACCATACAGAAGACAAAGACGAAACTGGTTTTTCACTAACCAACAACTTCGGAAGTAATGGACTGGATTACAATATGGAGTCCGCAGACAATTATACAGATCCCAACGGAAACATTGACGATCCTAGTATTGATTTACCTGATATTGACAACGATGGAATTTTAAATTATAGAGACGATTCTTTTTATATAGACACCGACAATGATGGAATCTACAACCCTTTTGACAAAGACGACGACAACGATGGTATCTTGGACTTCTATGAAACAACACTTAGCCCCAGCGGTTATGATGCCTATTGGACTTTTGACCTGAATAGCACAGACGATTTCTCAGGAAATAACAACCACCTAAAAGATACTCCATTAGCTCCTGTTTTATTTACTCAAGATGAAAGCGTTGATGGCAATTCATCTTTGCACTTCGACGGTAATTATTATCTGAATTATGACGACGGAATCGTTGAAGGCTTGTTTTTGAGCAAGCAGTACGCAATCAATGAAGGTATGAGTCTTTCATTATGGGTGTACCCAACAGACTTAAGCACTGATCAAATACTCTACGAGGAAGGGAATCATAACTGGGGTGGACTTGCCGTAGGAATAAAAGAAGACGCCTCACTGATTTTTGAGTGTGCCATTAGAGGTTCAACAGTTGTCAGTCTTTCGGGAGGAAGTCTAACACAAAACGAATGGCACCATATTGTAATTACTTACAAACGCAATGAAACAAATCAAACTATATCGCTCTACCTGAACAACTCTTTAATAGGATCCTCCAATTTTGGATCACATTCATTAAACACCCATGCGTATAGAGATGCAAATGACAGCAATCCTGTGCAGTTAAAAAGTAATCTTGGAGGAGCAGATATTGCACATGAGAACGCTGCTTTTCCAAATCAAAATCACGCCTTACGAAATACTTTCACAAATAGTTCTTCTCATTACTTTTATAAAGGATATATGGATAAAGTAGTCCACTATCCAAGAGCCATATCTACTACAGAGGTCGAAGACCTCTACAATAATGTGACCATTTATACAGATACTGATGCTGATGGATTTCCCAACTATTTGGATATAGATTCAGACAATGATGGTATTCCAGACAATATAGAAGCTCAAACAACGCTAGAATATATAGCTCCTAATCCTGACAACAACAGTACCTATTTTAACAACTACGGGCTTAATTCTGCATACCCCAACGGACTTGTTCCCATAAATACGGATACAACGGATGAACCGGACTACCTCGATACGGACACAGACAACGACGGCACACCTGATATAGAAGAAAATGGAAATGCAAATAATCTTTCATCTGTAGATACAGATAAAGATGGGTTGGACGATATTTTTGAAGGAAGCGACACCAATGACGGTTTTGATGTAAATGATGAAATTGACAATCCGATAACACAACTTCCGGATAGCGATCAGGACGTCGCAACCCAAGGTGATTTGGATTACAGAGATGCTATCGACACACCCATTGAGACCATATTATGGCTACGCTCTGACATAGGTGTCACAGGAATAAACCCGGTAACAGACTGGTCGAATCAAGTCCTAACTCTACCTGTAAATACCACAATCATGGGAAGTCCGACTTCTGAGCCTGAGGAATATCTCAATTTTAACAGGTCTATTACATTTGATGGCACAAATGACTATATAATTACCGACCTAAATCTGGACGCCTCACTCTTTCCGGATGTAACGGTTTTCTCGGTTCACAGATTGAAATCGGGATTTCCTCTTGAATACAGAACTATTTGGGACACAAATAATGGTAGTTTCGACAAGGGATGGAGTCTTTCTAGCTATTTAGCTCATATCAATAATGGTTCGCAACGAATTTCTCCGGATCAAAATGAGGTATATGTAAAAAGAGATGTCCCTATCATTTCATCAATGGTAATGGAAGAAGACGTATCCGACGGTTCCTACCTTTTTATCAATGGACAACAAGAAGTGAATTTTACATCAAATTTCGGACCTGAATCATCAAGAGACCTGCATATAGGAAGCAGTAACTCTATCCATAAATTTGTGGGAAACATAAACGAAATCATCATTTTTAATGGAATCATTAGTTCAACAAAAAGACAAAGTGTTGACAGTTATTTGGCCATCAAATATGGTGTCACATTAGATATCACTGACAATGACAACACTATTATTGAAGGCGATTATATACTTTCAGACGAAAACACAAAAGTTTGGGATTATGAAGAAAATTCAAACTATCATCAAGATGTCACAGGTATAGGTAGAGATGATGGCTTTAACCTTAGCCAAAAACAATCGAAATCGAGTAATAGTGACGCACTTGTCACGATTGGATTAGGTTACATTAAAACTGACAATACAGGCAATACAAATTCTTTTACCAATAGCGGTGATTTTCTGGTTTGGGGAAATAACAATCAATCCGGTTATAGTGAGGTCCAACTTCCACTTTGTGCAACTGAATTTCGTTTGAATCGCATATGGAAAATTGTTGAAACCGCTACAGTAGGAACCGTCCAAATTGCAGTTCCAGAAGCAGACATTAGAACTATGCTCGGAGCAGCAGATATAGATATCATTAATTTAATGGTTTCCAGCGACCCTACGTTTTCTTCCGACGTAACTGAAGTCCCTTTCAACGTTTCAACCATCAATACGGTTTCCTCTCTTAACGCTAACTATGATTTCGACGGTGTTAACTATTTTACCTTCGCAAAAAAAACAGACCAACAAATCATTCATTGGAAAGGGTCTTTGGATTACTGGGAAGAAGATGACCAATCTCGGAGTGCTCCCTACGTTGATCAGGGGCATATCTCTTCAAGCGACAACAACCTGTTAATCATAGATACGAATGGTACGCAAAACCATGCTGTTCTTGCAGACGATATTGACGTAGGCTGCCTTTGGATTAAGGAAAATACAAAACTTGTTGTTGAGCCTAACCTTCACGTACATGTACACGATGCGTTAATTCTCGACGGTGAATTGCGGCTGATGGAAGGCGCACAGTTGATACAAGCCCACGAAGGACCGTCAAAAGTAGAAGGAAGTGGTCAAATTTATATTGACCAAAAAGCAACTGTACCCAACCATTACAGATACAATTACTGGTCGAGTCCAGTCGTAAAAGAAACAGGTGACACTGGTTATATTTTGAGCGAAATCTTACGTGATGGTTCCATTCCCACTTCTGAAACTTCCGAAGCCAAAAACATTAACTTTAGCGCCGATACTTATAACGGAAACGGTAACACAGACCCAATAACCATTGCCAACTATTGGATATGGTCGTATTTAAATGGAACCTCCACGAGTGAATGGGTACAAAAAAGAGAAACTGGCACTATAGCTGTTGGACAAGGTTACACCATGAAGAGTACCAATACGCCAAAACAGAACTTTACCTTTGTCGGCACACCTAATGACGGAACTATTGAAATTGAACTTTTGGGAAATAGCAATAGTCTTTTAGGAAACCCTTATCCAAGTCATATGAATATAAAGAAATTTATTGAAGACAATACAGCGGTAATCAATGGTTCTATATATTTTTGGGAGCACAGAGGTGAACTTATAGATGGAGAAGAAAAAGGTCATTATCAAAACAATTATGCCGGAGGTTATGCTACCAGAAATACAACAATGGGGGTGGCCGCATCTTCTATCAATATGGGAAGCCACACAGACACCATAAGCTTTATTACCCCAGATTCTCATATAGCAATAGGACAGGGTTTCTTTGTTAGTACTATTGCAGATGGTGGAACACTTGAATTCAACAATTCACAAAGACCTCAGGATCATATCCAAGGAGGAGAAACCTCTGCCGTATTTTTAAAATCAAAACAACTTAAAAAAACGAAAAGCAGTGAATCAGTACCTATATTAAAATTTGGTTTTGACTACACAAATGAGAACGGAATTAGAATACACAGACAACTTGGTATTTCCTTCCTAACCACGAGTACTTTTGGCTATGAAAATGGTTATGACAGCTATGCTTTTGACATTCAACCAACGGATGCCTATTGGCAATTCCCAATCAATGAAAACAAATACTCAATTGCTTCTGTCGCTCCAATCTCAGCAGCAATGGAAATACCTATTGCCATTCAAATTTCAGAAAATGATCTTATAACCTTGGGTATCGACGAAAAAACAAACGTAAATGAAACTGTGTATTTATACGATGCTATTACCAGTACTTATTACAATCTATCTGATAATCACATTGATTTATATCTCCAGACCGGTGTGTATACCGATCGCTTCTTTATTACATTTCACAATGCCTTAACTTTAGAAACTACTCTGGAAGCAGAAGATACATTTTCTATAAAGTACGATGCCAATCTTCATAAATTAACGGTTGTTAGCGGTAGTCAACTGCAAATAGAAAAATTAAGCTTGTATAATATACTGGGTATTGTAGAGCAGATTTTTGATGCAACTCCGAACAACGAATACCTATTACCCGCAAAAATTCAAGGCGTCTATGTCCTTCAAATTAAAACATCAAGCGGAAACATAACCAAGAAAATAGCCCTGTATTAGTAATATTCACATACTTTGATACCACAAAAAAACTCGTTAGTGGTTCCTAACGAGTTTTATATATGTATCTAAAAAGCTATTACTTCAGTTTTTTCTTAACAGCTACCTCTTCGTATGCCTCAATAACATCTCCAACTTTAATATCGTTAAAACTCTTAATCTGCATACCACAATCGTAACCTTTTGCTACTTCTTTCACATCGTCTTTAAAACGTTTTAAGGTAGCAAATTCACCTGTAAATACGACAATACTATCTCTAATTACACGCACTAAAGAATCGCGTTTTACTTTTCCTGTTAACACCATTGAACCAGCAATATTACCTACTTTAGAAATCTTATATACTTCTCTAATTTCAGCAGTACCCGTTATCTCCTCTTTCATATCTGGAGACAACATACCTTCCATCGCATCTTTAAGGTCGTTGATTGCATCGTAAATAATAGAATACATTCTAACATCTACTTCTTCTGTATCTGCAATCGTTCTTGCATTTCCAGAAGGTCGGACATTAAATCCAATTACAATGGCATCAGACGCCGAAGCCAACAACACATCGGATTCTGTTATAGCTCCAACTCCTTTATGAATTATATTCACTTGAATTTCTTCAGTAGATAGTTTTTGGAAAGAATCTGTCAAGGCTTCTACAGAACCATCCACATCCCCTTTCAAGATAATGTTCAATTCTTTAAAATCACCTAATGCTATTCTTCGTCCAATTTCATCTAACGTAATATGTTTTTGAGTTCTTACAGATTGTTCACGTTGTAATTGAGAACGTTTAGTCGCTATTTGTTTCGCTTCTCTTTCGTCTTCAAATACATTAAATTTATCTCCTGCTTGTGGTGCTCCATCCAAACCTAACAAAGAAACTGGCGTTGAAGGCCCTGCTTCTTTTAGATTATTTCCTCTCTCATCGAACATAGCTCTTACTTTACCACTATGTCTTCCTGCCAATACATAATCACCAATTTTCAATGTACCTGCCTGAATCATAATTGTAGATACATATCCTCTACCTTTATCTAACAAGGCTTCCACAACTGTACCTGAAGCACGTTTACTTGCATTTGCTTTCAAGTCCAATATTTCAGCTTCTAGCAATACTTTTTCTAGCAACTCATCAATTCCAAGTCCTGTTTTTGCGGAAACATCATGTGATTGAATTTTTCCACCCCAGTCTTCAACCAATAAATCCATAGATGCCAATTGTTGCTTTACATTGTCTGGATTGGCCGCAGGTCGGTCAATTTTATTTATGGCAAATACGATCGGCACACCAGCTGCTTGGGCATGACTAATTGCCTCTTTTGTTTGTGGCATCACATCATCGTCCGCCGCAATTACAATAATTACCAAATCTGTTACTTGTGCACCACGCGCTCTCATGGCAGTAAAGGCCTCATGCCCCGGTGTATCAAGAAAAGCAATTCTTTGACCTCCTGTCAATTCAACGGAATAAGCACCAATATGTTGGGTAATTCCTCCTGATTCTCCTGCGATTACATTTGCTTTACGAATATAATCTAGTAGCGATGTTTTTCCGTGATCAACATGCCCCATTACTGTAATAATTGGAGCCCTTGGTGTTAAATCTTCTTCTCTATCAACTTCTTCTTGAATAGATTCTTCTACTTCCGCCCCTATAAATTCAACAGAATAATTAAATTCATCAGCAACGATCGTTAATGTTTCAGCATCTAAACGCTGATTCATGGTTACCATCATTCCTAAAGTCATACATGCAGAAATAATCTGTGTAGGTGCTACATCCATCATGGTTGCAACTTCCCCAACGGTAACAAATTCAGTTACCTTTAACACTTTACTGTCTGCAGCAGCCTGCTCAATATCTATATCTGTTTGTTGACGGTGTAAATCTCTTTTATCTCTACGGTATTTAGCTCCTTTGTTCTTGTTTGATTTCCCTTGCAGTCTTTCAAGTGTTTCACGCACTTGCTTTTGCACTTCTGCCTCCGTAGGCTCTTCTTTCTTTATTGCAGGGTTTGGTCGTTGATTTCTACCTTTCCCTTTGTTAAATTGACCTCTAGTATTAGGACCATTCCCTCCTGGTTTACGCCCAGTATTTGCAGGTTTTACAATTCGTTTTCTTTTCTTTTTGTCTCCTCCTTCACCTGGTTTTGAATCCTCTTTCTTCTTCTTCGGACGTTCAAACTGTTTTAAATCAATAATCGCACCTGTTAATTTAGGTCCGTCTAATTTCTTATATTTAGTCTCTAGTTTCTCAGCATCTTCAGCATTAACTTCTTCTTCAACTTGCTGCTTTTTAGGCGCTTCTTTTTGTTCCTTAAAATCTTGAGCTTGATCTATCGCTTTTGTAGCAATCTTTTTTTCTGGTGTTTCTGTCTTTTCTTCTACAACCGGTTTTTCTTTAACGGTTTCTGCTACTTCAACCACTGGTTCTTCAACAGTTTGCGTTGTTTTCTCTACAACTTCTTCACTTTTTTGAGTGTCCTCCTTTTTTACAGAAGCAGGTTCAGACCCAGGCACTTCAATTTTCCCAACAGTTTTCAGTTCTAATTTTTCAGCTTTCGCTTTTACTACGGTTCTTCTAGCTTCTTCTGCAAGGCGTTTCTTTTCTAATTCAGCTTCTTGCGCCAATCGTAGCTCTTCTTTTTCTTTCTTTTTCTCCTCACCAACTTCCTTTGAAGCTGCTTTTTTATTTTTATCTGTCTGAAAACCTTCTAATAAAACCTCATAGACATCATTAGAAATTTTGGCAGTAGGACGCGCCTCTACCTCAACACCTTTGCTTGCCAAGTGCTCAACAGCTCTGTCCAATGAAATATTAAGTTCTCTAAGAACTTTATTGAGTCGTATTGTTTTGTTTTCAGCCATATCTTATTTATTGTTGTTGAATCGTAAAATTCGCTTTTCCCTAATTATGGTGGGTTGGTTTGTTTTTTTGGCTTTCAAACCAATGCTTCGATTCTATTACTTATATTCACTTTCTTACTTCATAAGCCATTAACTTACTAAGCTTCGAACTCTTCTCTCAGTACTTTTTGAACTTCTAAAATAGTTTCTTCTTCTAAATCCGTTCTTTTTACCAATTCATCTACGTCTTTATCTAAAACGCTTCTTGCAGTATCCAATCCAATTTTCTTAAATTCTTGAATTACCCATGCTTCGATTTCATCAGAGAATTCAGTCAATTCTACATCCTCATCTTCTACTCCTTCTCTTTGAACATCGATCTCAAAACCAGTCAATTCACTCGCCAAACGGATATTTACACCCCCTCTACCAATGGCTCTAGAAACCTCTTCAGGTCTTAAAAACACATCTACTCTTCCTTTTTTTCCTTCTTCTGGTTCTTGTGTAATGTCCATAGAAACAATCTTAGCTGGACTTAAAGCTCTCGCAATAAATAACTGAGTGTTTTTTGTGTAATTAATCACATCAATATTTTCATTCCCTAATTCACGAACAATTCCATGGATTCTAGAACCTTTCATTCCTACACATGCTCCAACTGGATCAATTCTATCGTCGTAAGAATCTACGGCTACTTTTGCTTTTTCTCCAGGTATTCTGGCAACACCTTCAATAGTAATCAAACCGTCGAATACCTCAGGAATTTCTTGTTCAAACAATTTAGACAAGAATCCTGGCGCTGTTCTAGACAAAATAATAACCGGCTTATTACCGCGTAATTCCACAGATTTAATGATTCCTCTTACAGACTCCCCTTTTCTAAAAAAGTCCGATCTAATTTGCTCACTCTTTGGCAATACCAATTCGTTACCTTCATCATCTAATAAGATAATTGCATTGTGTTTGATATGGTGTACTTCTGCCGAATACAAATCACCTTCCAATTCTTTGAACTGTTTAAAGATGTTTGTACTGTCATGTTCGTATATTTTAGAAATCAAATTTTGTCGTAAAGCCAAAATAGCGCGTCTTCCTAACTGAAATAACTTCACCTCTTCAGACACATCTTCTCCAATTTCGAAATCAGGTTCAATAAGTCTAGCCTCAGCCAATTCTATCTCTTCATTATCATCCTCAGACATTCCATCGGCAACAACGACTCTATTTCTCCAAATCTCCAAATCTCCTTTATCTGGATTGATGATAATATCGAAGTTCTCATCGGATCCAAACTTACGTTTCAATGCTGCTCTAAAGACTTCTTCTAGGATAGACATTAACGTTACCCTATCGATGCTTTTATCATCTTTAAATTCTGAAAATGAATTAATTAAATCTATATTTTCCATTTCACCTTACTCGTTAAAAAATTAGCTTTACTTTTGCTTCTATAATTTTATCATATGGAATTGTAGCTGTTTTTACCACAGTAACTTTTCCTTTCCCAATTGGTTTTGGCTCTCTAGCAGACCATTGTAAAACAATAGCATCTTCTGCAACCTCAACCAACTTTCCTTCTGTTTTTGACTCTGAGGTTTTCACCTCCAAAGTTCTACCTATATTTTTTTTATACTGACGTAATACCAGTAGTGGCTTTGCAACATCCGGAGAACTTACTTCTAAACTAAAGTCTTCCTCTTCTCTATCCAAGTTTCCCTCAACTGCTCTACTCACTCGTATGCATTCATTCAATGGCACACCATTGTCTCCATCTATGACTATAGAAATCTTACCATCAGACAAAAACTCTAAACTCAATAAAAACAAACTATCGTTTTCAGACAAGGCAACTTCAACCAACTGCTTTATGTGCTCTTTATTCATCTTTTAGTATAAAAAAGGGGACTTGTAAGTCCCCTTCATTCACATTAATCTTGTTTTTACGGTGCAAATATAACAACAATAATTCGAATGACAAAAGCGAACAGAGATTTACAACAAAAAAAGAGGTGTTTACTCCTCTTAATATTCTAAATCTTCAAAATCACGGATAAATCTATACGCACTCTAAGAATTTACTTGGGAAAACTTATTACACTAACTTACCTAGAATCATAAAATACAACGTTACGAACAACATCCCAACGGTAAAACTGGTAAAGATTAGAATGAGTACTGTCTCTACAAATGAGAATATTGAGAAATAGTTTTTAACGTCTAGGACAATCTTTTTTAGATAGCTCATACTTAAGTATTTAACAAAGTTAACTACACAAAGCTATAAAAACCAACATGTTATTTAATCACAAAAACGAATTATAAGCTTGTCCAAACAACTATTTATTCAGACTAAATTATACTTTATAACAAAAAAATCCTGATTGAATTTACAATCAGGATCTCTCCGTCCATACAATAACATAGGATGTATAGACCAATATTTAAATCAGTATTAAAATAGTATTAATACTTAAAACCTTTTGTCAGCACAAAGAACACAGCGGAAAAGAGAAAGAACAGTGTCATCAGACTGTATAGGGTTAACATGACCTTTTCGAAAAGATTCAAACCTGCTGCCTTTTCATGAAAATACTCTTGAATCATTGATAATAGACTCGAAGGGTGCGCAACTTCCTTTTGCGACTTAATAGTGTAGTTTTCAATTTCCATAATTACCTATTTAAAACATTATAATATTAGACTCGCTGTCTAATAGCATCGGGAGGGGGTAGTAAATAGTCGTAAAAACAATATAAAAGAGATATTGCTAAATATAATTCTTAAAAAAGAACGGTTCCTAAGCACCTTTCTAAGATACAACATTTATTTTAAATTATAAACCAAAACCTAAGAAATAATAGTTTGTTAACTTATTTACAATTCGTCGGAAAGCATTTCTCTAAGTTTTGAAAAACACGTACTTTTGACAGCACTTAAGTTTTATCCCTAAAATTTACTTTTAGGCAACCCAAGTAAAGCAGTAAATAGAGGTAACCTATGTTCTCAAACGAAGAAAAGCAGCAATACGATCGTCATTTTATTCTAGACAAAATTGGAACAGAAGGACAAACAAAGCTTAAAAACAGCAAAGTATTAGTCATTGGCGCTGGTGGCTTGGGCTGTCCCATTTTACAATATTTGACTGCTGCAGGGGTTGGTACGATTGGAATTGTCGACAAAGACACTGTTAACAGAAGTAATCTGCAGCGACAAATACTATTTACAATAGACGACCTAAACAAACCCAAAGCTAGTTGCGCTGCCCAAAGACTTCAGCAGCTAAATCCCTTCGTGAATTTTGAAGTTCATCTCGAATTTTTAACCATTGAAAACGCCTTGACTTTGTTTTCACAATATGATATTATTGTAGATGGATCGGATAATTTTCAAACACGATATTTGAGCAATGACGCAGCATATATTACAAAGAAACCCCTAGTCTATGGTGCCATTTACAAGTTTGAAGGACAGGTAAGCGTATTTAACTATGACAACGGCCCAACGTACAGGTGTTTGTTTCCAAACCCACCGGATGCCAATAGCATTCCCAACTGTTCTGAAATTGGTGTACTAGGTGTTCTCCCAGGAATTATTGGTTGTTTGCAAGCCAATGAAGTCCTAAAAATAATATGTGGACTCGACGGTATTCTTTCAGGCAAACTACTTAGCTTAAACAGTTTAAGCCTTCAACAAAACATTCTAAAATTCAAAAAAACTGAGAATGCAAATGTTTCAAAATTACTACAGAACTACGAAGTTTTCTGTGGAATTGAAACCGACAATCCTCTAGAAATTAATGCAAATGATTTACAAAAAGCACTTGCGAACAAAGAGATTACCTTATTAGACGTTCGAAAAGACTTGGAACGGTCTTTATTTCATATAGGTGGTATGCATATCCCTTTACACAATTTACAACAACAATTAGAAGACATAAAAGACAACAACCCAATTGTTGTATATTGTCAAATAGGACAAAGAAGTCTTATTGCAGCAAAAATAATTCTAGAAAAATACCCTAATAAAAGTGTACAAAGCTTAACTGGAGGTATTACTGCCTGGAAAAAATTATCCTAAAACCATTTCGATGAATCCATTATTTCAAAAGTTCACTACACAATACGAGACAGCTCCATTTTCAGATATTAAAGACGAACACTATCTTCCCGCTTTTAAAAACGCCATAGAAATTGCAAGGAAGGAAATTGATGCTATTGTAAACAATAAAGAATTGCCAAATTTCAACAATACAACTGTTGCTCTTGAAAACTCTGGTAGTTTATTGGCAACAATCTCTAGTATTTTCTTTAATTTGAATTCGGCAGAAACAAACGAAACGCTTCAAAAAATTGCACAAGAAGTTTCCCCCCTGCTGTCTGAGTTTTCAAATGACATTCGATTGAACCAAGATCTATTCAAAAAAGTAAAAATGGTATACGACACGAAAGATTCATTGAATTTGAGTGGTGAAGAATCAATGTTACTTGAAAAACAATACAAGGGGTTTTCAAGAAATGGTGCGAATTTAACTGGAGAAGACAAAGCTACTTTAAGAACTATTGACAAACAATTATCGAAATTGTCTTTACAATTTGGAGAAAACACTTTGGCAGAAACCAATGCTTTTGAACTACACATCACTGATATAAAACAACTTAAAGGATTGCCAGAAGGCGCTCTTGAAGCGGCTAAACAAACGGCTGCGAAAAAAGATAAGGAAGGATGGATTTTTACGCTAGACCACCCTAGCTATATTCCATTTATGACCTATATAGACGACCGTTCTTTACGAAAAACTATGGCAATTGCATTTGGAAAGAGAGCGTTCCAAGCGAACAAAAATGACAACCAACAAATTGTACTTGACATTGTTAATTTGCGTTTGCAAAGGGCTAATTTATTAGGCTACAATACACATGCAGATTTTGTATTAGAAGAACGCATGGCTGAAAATCCAAAAACGGTACTCGATTTTTCTAATGAACTCTTACAAAAAGCTAAACCTGCTGCTGAAAAAGAATTTGATGCGTTAAAAGCCTTAGCTCATAAAGATGGTATCGATACTATTCAAAAATGGGATGGTGCCTATTATGCAGAAAAGTTAAAAAAGCAATTGTTCGATTTTGACGAAGAAGCTTTAAAACCTTATTTCAAACTAGAAAATGTGCTGAACGGCGCGTTTACAGTTGCACATAAATTATTTGGTCTCTCATTTGAACAGGTGTATGATATTGACACCTACCACAAAGAGGTAACTACCTACAAAGTAAGCGACACAGAAGGAAACTTTATCGCTATTTTTTATGCAGACTTTTTTCCTAGAGCAGGCAAAAGAAATGGTGCCTGGATGACTTCATATAAAAGTCAATTTATAAAAGATGGTGTAAATTACAGACCTCATATTTCTAATGTGTGCAATTTCACCAAACCTACTAAAACGAAACCTTCTCTATTAACCTTTAACGAGGTAACTACTTTGTTTCACGAATTTGGACATGGTTTACACGGAATGCTAGCCAATACCACCTATGCTAGTTTATCTGGCACGAGTGTCTCTTGGGATTTTGTCGAATTACCGAGTCAAATTTTTGAAAATTGGTGTTACGAAGAGGACGTTCTAAAACTGTTTGCAAAACATTATAAAACTGACGAAGTGATTCCTATGGAATTGATTGACAAAATTAAAAAAGCCGCTAGCTTTCTTGCAGGAATGCAAACATTGCGTCAGCTGAGTTTTGGACTTTTAGATATGAGTTGGCATTCTATTACTGAAAAAACGCCTAGCGACCTAAAGGTAAAGAATTTTGAAGAAAATGCTTTTTCTAATACTCAACTCTATCCTGACGTTACCGAAAACTGTATGAGTACAGCATTTTCGCATATTTTCCAAGGAGGCTATTCTGCAGGATATTATTCATACAAATGGGCAGAAGTATTAGATGCCGATGCTTTTGATGCGTTTAAGGAAACGGGCATTTTCAACCCTACAACAGGTCAAAAGTTTAAGGAAACTGTGCTTTCTCAGGGAGGTACTCAAAAACCTATGGATTTATACAAGCAGTTTAGAGGAAAGGAACCTAATTCGGACGCCTTGTTAAAAAGAGCAGGACTGCTTAAGGAATAGAAAATTGGCAATAAGCAATGCAATCGAAAAGTGTGAATACCCACTACATCATCTCTAATGTCGATATGTATTAAAAAAGCTTTATTGCCATGAAAGTGCACTTCTTTCAGACCAATAATTTTCTGGAAGCATTGCCAGTTTTTGCAGCAATTCCAACTCATTCGCATTTAGTCTAAAATCACGTGCTTTGAGATTATCTTGAAGGTGTTCCATCTCTGAGGCTCCACTGAGCACTATTTCAGGATCTAAATTATCCATGATAAATCGCAAGGCTATGGCATCTACGCCTACCTTGTATTTAGAAGCTAATTCGCTTAATACCTCATGAGTTTTTGAGGAAATAAACACGCGCCCATTTGCCAAACCTTCTTTTATTATAATGAGTTTACCGCATTCTTTAATTCTCTGTAACTGCTCAAAACAGCTTTGTTCAAACACATTGTACGTTACCTGAAAACTATCAAACAAAGCCACGCCTTTGCATTGAATTTGCAAGGCCGATACTATGATTTCGTTTTGCTTAGATCCGCTCACGGTAAGCCCTATTTTTAATCCAAAATTTTGTTTTAGCTCATGCAGTTCTTCTAACACCTCTTGATTTTCCAAAACACCACTTTCAAAAGTCGCTGAATGAATTTGATATACTGCCAAGGCTGGCAACAAGTCTTTTGAGGTTTCCCATTGCGCTTTCAACTTGCTTAAACTGTGTTCTTTGATTTCATGAGCTCCGGAATAGCCAATTTTCCAATCGGCTACATAAGTATAGCCCCATTTGGTAGAAAGCACTACGTCTTTGTGTTTTCTAGCCGCATTCCATTCCATCAAAAAATGCTCTCCTTTCCCATACGAAGGTGCCGTGTCAAAAAAACGAATCCCTTGCTCATAAGCTAGGTCCAAAACTTTAAAAGCATTCACTCTAAATCCAGTTATGGAAGTATCTTTGCCCGTATTTTCTTTGATGTTGATATATTCTGGACGACCTAAGGCAGCCATTCCCAATCCAATCTTTCCCATAACTATTAATTATCTAATTCGCTGTAATATTCATGTATTGCCAAATGGAATGCGACCTGCGTTGTCTTTTTAAGACTTGTTGCTTTTAAAATACCTATACAGTGCATACCCCAGTATCGCAACCAAAATATAAGGGAATATCATTAGATATACAATTCCGTCATTGACGCCTTCTGCCATCCCTTTATCACCGCTTTCTACAACCGCCTTACACATGGCACATTGGGAATATGTTCTGCCAGAAAACACAAGAAAAAGCAATAAAATGAAATATCTAAACCTGGCAATCATATAAGAGGTCTTCTCGTTAATAATAAGGAGCAATCATAAAATACACTACGACTCCGGTACTTGCAACATACAACCACAATGGAAAGGTGATTTTTGCAATTTTCTTATGTAGTTCAATATTGTTTGTAATGGCTCGCACATAGGTAATTAATACAAACGGAATTACAGCTATAGACAACACAATATGCGAAATTAAGACCGTAAAGTACACAGAACGGATGGTTCCTTGTCCTCCATATGGAGTTGAATCTGAAGTCATATGATACAACACATACAACACTAAAAACACTACTGAACAAAGTATAGCTACTTTCATTAGCAGCTCGTGTAAGGATCGTTTTCCTTTTTTAATAGCTACGACAGCTGCAATAAGCAAAATTACCGTTAAAGCGTTAATTGTTGCGTATATTGGAGGTAAAAATACTGGAAGTTCAACGTCAATCTTTACGCCAAACAAAACTGCTACTGCCAGTGGTATCGCAACAGATAAAATAACGATCAATTTATTGTATTTACTTTTTTCCATGGAAATATTTAATAGTTAAAAATAGTTATTCGTTTAATAGCAATTGAATGTCTTCTTTAAGCATTTCTATGGCGCTTACATCTAAGCCATCGTAAAACTTAATAGGGTTCTCGTTATCACCAATTTTTATGGTACGCGATCGAATATACCCCTGCTTATCTATCAAAGCAAAGAGTCCTGAATGTTCAAATCCACCTTCAACTGCTTCATTAACGCCTGCATACAATTTGAAGCCCTTGTTTGAAAAATCAAATATTTCAGTCTCATCACCAGTCAGAAAGTGCCAATTCTCTAAAGTCGCCCCTTTTTCTTGGGCATATGCTTTTAATACATTTGGACTGTCGTGTTTGGGATTGATACTTATGGAAGCAATTCCGAAATTTGGATTTCCATAAAACTTATGTTGTAACAACAACGTGTTTTGTGTCATAACTGGACAAATAGTTGGACAAGTGGTAAAGAAAAATTCCACAACATACACCTTCCCTTGAAAATCTTTATTAGAAATGGTAACTCCTTCCTGATTTGTAAACGCAAATTCGGGTACTTTTTCAAATTTCACCAAAGCCTTTTCTTCACTCCTACTTCCGTATTCATTTACCACCCATATACCAAACACAAGCAATACAAAGGACAATCCGACATAAGAATAATTATTTTTTTTCATGATTTTATTCTTTAACTGCGTAAATAGATTCGTAAAACACAACGTCCAAGTCGTCTCGTAATTTATTTTTTAGGACGGCCACTTCTCCAGCATTGTATCCAAAAAGCACGCCACTTTCCGTATCCTCATCATCTGTACGACCGCGTAAATTGAGTTGTTCATCCACCACAAAAACTTCAGAAATACCTTCCTCTAAATCATAGGTAGCTTTTGATTCAAAACTATTTACAATGGTATCTATTTCGGAAACTGAAAGCACTACAAAATGCCATTTGTCTAAGGATTCACCTCCTACTAGTGCTAATTCCTTTTGAAGTTTATCAATAATCGTTTTATCTGTATCGGGGACCAAGGTGACGATTTGAAATTTCTCGTATTTAGCTGCGTATTTATAGACAACTTGGTACAAATTAAGCACTTTTTGATACGCATCTACAGAAGAGGTACTCCCAACAACAGAAACAACAGATACCTTGTTGTATAAAGACACATCGGTTCTGGCTGGAATATTCTGAACGCGCTCTGTCAGCACAGGTAATTTATTAAAATTCACTTTTCCAGAAGCCAAAAACAAAAAGAACAATAGGGGCACAACAAAGGTTGCAAAAAGAATGGCAAATTTTTTAAGCTGTTTTGAATTTGTATTCGTTTCCATCTTTATCATTTTATAGTATAGCTGCCAACTAGGCAATTCTCTGAATGCAAAAAAGGTGGACAAACCACCTTTTTTAAAATCTTTGCAATCGCATCAATTAGTAGTTCCAATTAATGTACGGTGCCAATGTTTCATACACATAACCTCCTTCAATAATTAACAATGCCGCCAAATACGGAATCAAGATGATTAAAGGCAATACGATTGAGTATTTAAAACTTTTCTTTTCATCACCTAAGTGCATAAAGTACCATACAATATAGTAAGCTTTTACAAGGGTTAGAATTAAAAAGATCCAGTTCAACAATGAAGTTCCAACAAAATTATTCATAAATAAAACCTCTGGCTTTACAATTCCTAATCCTACCTCTACAATTGTTATTACAGAAAGAATTCCAAATACTTTCCAAATCAATGCTTTATGTGCTGCTGCGTCGTTTCCCATTTTATTTATTTTAAACTGCTCTGCTTCCAGAACTAATTTTTTGATTTATTTTTTATTAAACTAAGTAGAAGAAAGTAAATACGAATACCCATACTAAATCGACAAAGTGCCAGTACAATCCAACTTTCTCTACCATTTCGTAATGACCTCTTCTTTCATAGGTTCCAATGATTACATTGAAGAAAATAATGATATTCAATACAATTCCTGAGAATACGTGGAATCCGTGAAAACCAGTAATAAAGAAAAAGAAATCTGCAAATTGACTACTTCCATATTCGTTTACTTCCAAATTAGCCCCTTCTACAACTCTAGCAGATTGTGCTAAGAATTTCAATCCTTCTTCTCTAGAAACAATAATTTTCTTTTTGGTAGCAGGATCAATTTTTTCAATTCTCAAGTTTACATTAGGATTTGCTTTAAAAGAAGCCACAACTTCTTCTACAGTAAAAGATGGATTTGCATCTCCTTCTTCAAACCACAAACCATTATTTCTCGTATGATCTACAGCTTCTTTAGGATGTGCCTGTACAAAATCTGCCAAGGCTATTTGATGTCCATTTTCTGTAAACTGAACAATTTTACCGTCTTTTAATTGAACAGCTCCATAAGAACCGTTGATAAAGTTTTTCCACTCCCACGCTTGAGACCCCACAAAAATGACACCTCCAATTATGGTTAAAAACATATAGAAAGTCACTTTCTTCTTGTTCATATTATGGCCTGCATCTACTGCCAACACCATGGTTACAGAAGAAAAGATCAAAATAAAAGTCATCAAAGCCACATAGTACATTGGTGCGTGCGCCCCGTGCATAAAAGGAAAGTGTGTAAACACTTCATCGGCAATTGGCCATACATCGATAAATTTAAATCGTGTTAAACCGTAAGCAGCCAAAAAACCTGAGAAGGTCAATGCATCTGACACGATGAAAAACCACATCATCATTTTACCGTAACTTGCTCCCATTGGTCTTTCTGAACCTCCGTCCCAAGCATTTCCTTTTGTTTTATCAGCAATATTTGCTTCCATAAAAATCTATATATTAAGTTTGTTTTATCTAATAATTCGCAAAAATAGCAATTTTAATCAAGTATTAAAATAGAAAAAGCAAAATAAGCCAATCCATAATAAATCTACAAAATGCCAAAAGATGGCTCCAAGCTCTAAACCGAGCATTTCTTCAGCAGTATATTTACCTCTGAAATGATTATAAATAACTACTAATAAAGACACTACACCTGCCGCAACGTGTAACACATGGGCAAATACAATAACCATTAACATGGAAGAAGAAACCGCACTTTTAGGTCCGGTAAAATACAAGCCCATATCTTGTAAAGACTGAAATCCTTGATACTGCCCTATTACAAATCCCAGCCCTAAGCCTAAGGTTAGCAATAATAAAATAGATGTCAGTGATTTTTTATTATTTTGAAGTGCTTTTTTAGCCAAAAAAAATGTAACACTGCTCAACACAATACATAAGGTACTTATGACAAAGGCCTGCGGCAATTCAAAACTCACCCAATCCTCACGGTTGCTACTGATTACATAAGCACTTGTTAAACCCGCGAACATCATGGTCATACTCACCATGGAAATCCACATCATGGGTTTTGCTCCTTTTTTTCTAGCCTGTTTTAATTCTATTTCTAAAGACTCTTTCATCTGTACTGAATTGTCTGTTAATGTAAAAATTTATCTACTACATAGATCACTTGCACCACTGTAATATACAGTACGCTTGCCAACATCAATTTGCGGGCAATCTTTCTTCTATGGTCTTTTAATAATTTCACTGCATAATAAAGCATGCTTGTCCCCAATAGAAATATCAACAGGGCCGTAGCAGGGTAGATATAAAAACTTCCCGTTAGCTTTAGTACTGGAGCTATAGACACCAAAATCATCAATACGGTATACAGTATTATTTGTCTTACAGCAGCTGTATCTTTCTTACCCATTGGTAACATATTAAATCCAGCCTTTTTATATTCCTTGTCTTGCAACCAACCGATGGCCCAAAAATGAGGAAATTGCCAAAAGAACTGAATTAAAAACAGAAAACCTGCTTCTATACCAAACTCGTTCGTAGCTGCTACCCAACCCAACATAAACGGGATAGCTCCTGGAAAAGCACCTACAAACACACATAAAGGTGTTACTGGTTTTAAAGGTGTATACACACTCGTATACAAGAATATTGAAATTGCACCAAAAAATGCACTTTTAGGATTTATAGAATATAAGATACCAATACCGGCTATTGTAAATAGTATAGCAATACTTAAAGCAGTAGCTACCGACATTCTTCCTGTTGGAAGGGGACGGTTTTTTGTACGCTTCATCAACCCGTCAGTTTCCTTTTCTACGATTTGATTGAAAGCGTTGGAGGCTCCAACCATCAAATACCCACCTAAGGACAATAATAACAAGGTAGTAATTGAAATTTCTTCAGCTCCTAACAAATATCCGGCAACAGAAGAAAACACCACACTCATAGACAAACCTACTTTGGTAAGCTGCTTAAAATCATCTACTAAAGTAAATACTTCTTGTTTTTCTTTTATTCCGTCAACCGCTGAACTCATCGTACGCTAAAAATTTTTGCAAATATATTTCTTTATTATGTATTGACAAGCATATTGGAGTTGAAATGTTTTTCTTGGATGAAACGGTGATGGGGTTGTCTGGTGATGTGGTTGTGGGGTGATGTGGTTGTGGGGTTGTCTGGTTGTGGGGTTGTGGGGTTGTTTGGTTATTTGGTGAAGCAATTGTTTATTTTAAAACGCTGACTTAAAACTTGAAACTTCTCTTGTGCTTTTTCTTCTAGGGCGTGCAGTTAGTATACGACAGCGTGAAACCTAAAACTTTTTTAAGTACAGCAGCTTTGCCGCAGGTATTGAAACCACTGAAAACCAACCCACAAAAAAAACAAGCACAAAAAAACAAAAAAAAGCTTTTATTTATTCAAATAACGTGTATATTTGCACTCGCATTTGGGAAACGAAATGCAACGTTCATTAAAATTAAGACTGCGAAAGTAGCTCAGGGGTAGAGCATCACCTTGCCAAGGTGGGGGTCGCGAGTTCAAATCTCGTCTTTCGCTCTAAATCACATATACAAAATTCCAAGCTCGAGTGGTGGAATTGGTAGACACGCTGGACTTAAAATCCAGTGGACTGTAAGGTCCGTATGGGTTCAAGTCCCATCTCGAGTACTAAAGCCTTCTAATCTTTTGATTAGAAGGCTTTTTTTATGCATTTTAAAAGCTTCCCAATCACAATCACTAAAGTTGTAAATTTCCAGTACAACTCAATGAATCGCAAGGACACTGAAATTCCTCCTCTTCTCGATCTCAATTACCTGTATTTCTACCTATCATTTAGTCTGACTCAAATACAGTTTTTACAATAGACAAATTCAAAAACCTTGAATATAACGGGTTAAGCTGGTGTGTAGCTACCACTTATTTAATAACAGTATGGCAGTATATTAACAAAGTATAATTTAGCATACAATAAATATTGGTCAAAGATTATTTGACCTGCTAATTTTGATTAATATTAACAATTAAGTATGACTGTGATGGGAAAATTTCAAATCATAAAAAGAACAAACGGTGAGTTTCAATTCAATTTAAAAGCAAACAACAGAGAAATAATTCTGACAAGTGAAGGGTATACCACAAAAGCCTCTTGCCAGAATGGTATTGCATCTGTAAAAACAAATTCACAAGACGACACTAAATACGACAGAAAAACTTCATCTAATGGAAAACCCTATTTTTTTCTTAAAGCTGGTAATGGAGAACCTATTGGCATTAGTGAATTGTACGAAAGCATAGCTGCAAGAGACAATGGAATCGCCTCCGTGAAGTTAAATGCTCCTATTGCAAGTACCGAGGACTTAACTTAAGTTATATCTTTATGTAATTTACCCCGACCGAGTATCGAAACCCACAATTGCTGGCGAAGTCGTTGTGTTTTTTATCCCCAAAACCCCTTCAAGCAAGCTTGGGGAACGGTCTGGTGTATGGTTAGTTGCGTGGTTAAGCAACTAAATTAATAAACAAATACGAACCTGAGAAAATTCCGAAGGAATTTTCCAAGTAATCACTTGCCATAGCAATTAATTATACACGTTGTTGTAAGTAGTATTTTTTGGTTAATATTCATTTATAATTCGATATCTCATCGTATTTCCAATTCGTTAATTTAAGCTTTTCAAATGCTTTAAACACTTTCCGTTTCTTTAATTCTAGCAGTATTACTCCACAGTAAGCACTTGTTCCATACAATGCTTTTCCATTATCATTTGTCAATATTTCCACATTACAAATATTTTCTTTCGTTATGAGTTCAATTACAGTTTTAGTAAGTTCAGAGTTTATTGGGTTTTCAATTCGGAATGCGATTACATCATCTTTGTAATTTACTAAGTAAAGCGGTTTACAGAATCCTTTATCTCTAATTTTCCGAATACTATCCAATTTGGGAAATCTCGATACAGTTATTCCGTCCGAAAAACTCCACTCAATATAAACGTTCACATCATTAGTCAGCCTTTCATTTATCAAATCAATTTTTTTAGCAAGTATATCAGTCGTATTGAGCGATTCAAACCACAAATTATTTGCATTTTCAGTCAAAATCAATTTTTCATTTTGAGCTAAAATTCCAATAGAATTTAGAATTAAAAATGTGAGTAAAAAGTGTTTCTTCATATTACTTACAACTCGTTATATCCACACAAAAAGTGTTGTTTATGGGATGCTGCTACGGGATAAAACAAGTTTTAATGTTCTTTATCCATTTTCTTATAAAGATATAAAACATAGCCAATACAAACTTAAGTTTCCCACAAAAAAATTAACTAGGTAAATAAATGTGCTTTAAAATGAATAATTCACTCCCTACGGTCGTGCATCCCTTAGGTGTATCCTGAGCAAGCATAGAAACCCACAATTGCTGGCGAAGTTATTGTGTTTTTTTATACCCAAAACCCCTTCAAGCAAGCTTGGGCAAACAAGCCGGGATTCACTCCCTACGGTCGTGCATCCCTAGAGGGTATCCTGGGCAAGCATAGAAACCCACAATTGCTGGCGAAGTTGTTGTGTTTTTTTATACCCAAAACCCCTTCAAGCAAGCTTGGGAGAACTAAGACGGGATTCACTCCCTACGGTCGTGCATCCCTAAAAGAGAATCCTTGGCAAGCATAGAAACCCACAATTGCTGGCGAAGTTGTTGTGTTTTTTTATACCCAAAACCCCTTCAAGCAAGCTTGGGAGAACTAAGACGGGATTCACTCCCTACGGTCGTGCATCCCTAAAAGAGAATCCTTGGCAAGCATAGAAACCCACAATTGCTGGCGAAGTTGTTGTGTTTTTTTATACCCAAAACCCCTTCAAGCAAGCTTGGGAGAACTAAGACGGGATTCACTCCCTACGGTCGTGCATCCCTAGAGGGTATCCTGGGCAAGCATATAAACCCAAAACTTCTGGCGAAGTTTTTGTGTTTTTTTATACCCAAAACCCCTTCAAGCAAGCTTGGGGGAATTAAGACGGGATTCACTCCCTACGGTCGTGCATCCCTAAAAGAGAATCCTTGGCAAGCATAGAAACCCACAATTGCTAGCGAAGTTGTTGTGTTTTTTTATACCCAAAACCCCTTCAAGCAAGCTTGGGGGTTTTGGGTATAAAAAAACCCATAACAAACGTTATGGGTTTCTTTTTGCGGAGAATGAGGGATTCGAACCCCCGGAGGTGTGACCCTCAACAGTTTTCAAGACTGCCGCATTCGACCACTCTGC
>Ga0206125_10001673_pt1 | contig 25191 bp, 17 predicted proteins | sample Helgoland_Spring_4_FD_148598 | JGI IMG/M metagenome (GOLD analysis project Ga0206125, IMG submission 148598) | Pelagic subsurface seawater microbial communities from Kabeltonne, Helgoland, North Sea - Helgoland_Spring_Bloom_20160331_1 | ecosystem: Environmental > Aquatic > Marine > Epipelagic ... | reverse complement strand
TGTGGCCTAAATCCCGCAAGAAAATGCCCAAGCAGCTGTTAAAGCTCAATGGTGAAGACTCTATGCTACAGCGCACTGTAAGCCGCGTTGCGAACCTGCAAAGCCCCATTGTGGTGTGCAATGAGGAGCAACGTTTTATGATTGCCAGCCAGCTGCAGGAGGTCGACTGCAATGCCACTATCATTGTTGAGCCCTTTGCGCGCAATACCGCACCTGCTATAGCTGTGGCGGCATTTCAGGCGCTTTCTGAGGGGGCTGATCCACTTCTTCTAGTCCAGCCGGCGGATCATCTAATTGGCGATCAACAGGCTTTTCAGGTTGCTCTTAAAGCGGCGCTGGAACTTGCCGACAGTGGTAAGTTGGTTACTTTTGGGGTGCCACCTTCTGAGGCAGACACCGGTTTTGGCTATATCAAAGTTGCTGGTGGGTCCGGTGGATCATGCTCGGAGGGGGAGAGGATAGAGCAGTTTGTTGAGAAGCCGGGCCTGGCCACCGCTGAAGAATATCTCAGCAGTGGCGATTACTTTTGGAACAGTGGCATGTTTGTGTTTAAGGCCAGTGTCTATCTACAGGAGTTGCAGGAGCAGCAGGCGGAGATGTTTTTTCACTGCCAGAGAGCCTACCGCCGGTCGGTGCTTGAGGTGGGGGTTATCCGACTGTCGGAAGATGCGTTTAATCTCTGCCCCAGTGATTCTATTGATTATGCAATTATGGAGAAGACAGCGAATGCCTGGTTGGTTCCACTACACAGTAGTTGGAAAGATCTCGGCAATTGGTCGGCGATGTGGGAGGCGGCGGAAAAGGATGTTGATAACAATGTGCAGTGGGGGGATGTGCTGGCAGAGGATTGCCGGGGAAGTTTCTTTCAGAGTGATGGGCGTCTGATCGCTGCTATTGGGCTTGAGGATTTAATTGTTGTGGATACTAAAGATGCGGTTCTTGTTGCCGATAAGAGCCGTGTTCAGGAGGTTAAAAATCTGGTTGCTCGTTTGGATCAGCAGGGCAGAACTGAGCATCTCTCTCACCGCGAGGTTATGCGTCCCTGGGGCAGTTACGATTCCATCGGTCAGGGGCACCGTTTTCAGGTGAAGCTGATTAAGGTTAATCCGGGTGAGAGTTTATCTTTGCAGATGCATCATTATCGGGCGGAGCATTGGATTGTGGTGACTGGGACTGCGCTGGTGGAGCGCGATGGCGAGGAGCAGTTGGTGTCGGAGAATGAGTCGGTGTATATCCAGATCGGTCAGCGTCATCGTTTAACAAATCCGGGGAGTTTGCCGTTGCAGTTGATTGAGGTGCAGAGTGGCTGCTATTTGGGTGAGGACGATATTGTGCGGTTTAGTGATAATTATAATCGTGTGAAGGAGGCTGGGTAGTTTGGGTGTTTAGTCCGCTGGGGATAGCCCCTGCCTAGACCCTTGAGATCGGTCCCATGGGTACAGGTATTTCCAGCGTTCGCACAACTCGCTGCGCTCAAACAAGTGCTCTCTCTATCTGCAAATACCTGTACCCATAAGCCGGGCCCTGTTTGATCTCAAGGGTCTAGGCAGGGGCTATCCCACTGATAGCGAGTTTTTCAGCAACAATCAAAAAAGCCAGATAAAAGATTATCTGGCTTTTCGAGTTCTACTCTTTGCTCAGGCAAGTTAGATCATATAAACCACACCTGCCAGACCAGCCACTGTCAGAACTACTGTGTAAGGCAGGGCCATAAACACCATGCGCATATAAGAGAGTCTAATCAATGGCGCTAATGCCGAGGTCAGCAAGAACAGAAAGGCTGCCTGACCATTAGGGGTGGCGACACTGGGCAGGTTGGTACCTGTATTGATGGCAATAACCAGTTTGTCGAACTGTGGGCGGGTGATATCACCGGCTTTTAGTGCTTCGGAGATTTCATTGATATAAACCGTTGCCACAAACACATTGTCGCTGATAGCTGAAAGCAGACCATTGGCAAGGAAGAACATACCTGGCTGAACAGCTTCATCCAAAGTTAATACCCAGGCAATAACTGGCGTGAAAAGATGCTGGTCATGAATCACCGCAACAATCGCAAAGAACACCACTAAAAGCGCTGTAAACGGCAGTGCCTCTTCAAAGGCGTGACCTATACGGTGCTCTTCAGTAATGCCGTTTAAGGCCGTTAACAGCACTATAACCATCAGGCCAATCAAACCTACTGGTGCCCAGTGGAAAGCCAGGCCGAAAACCAGAACAAGGGCGACCAGTGACTGCACTATCAATGTGGCTTTGTCGGACTGAGTGCGGCGAGCATCATCGTGGTCGCTGGACTGCTGCAATATATTGCGTACTTCTAATGGCAGTTCTGTACCGTAGCCAAAGACTTTAAATTTCTCTAGTAACAGACAGGTGATTAATCCGCAGACAAACACTGGCATGGTTACCGGTGCCATTCTGAGAAAGAATTCAATAAAGTTCCAGCCAGCCTTTTCAGCAATCAGCAGGTTCTGTGGTTCGCCAACCAATGTGGTGACACCGCCCAGAGCTGTACCTACAGCGCCGTGCATAATCAGGCTGCGCAGAAAGCTGCGGAACTGTTCGAGTTCTGCCCGCTTTGTTGAGCGAAGGCTGTTGTCATCACTGTGGTCGTGATTCTCGTCGACGATTTGTTTGCCGGAGGCGACCTTGTGATAGACCGAATAAAAGCCCACCGAAATAGTAATGAGTACCGCTGTTACGGTTAGTGCATCGAGAAAGGCTGACAACACTGCACCGGCAAAACAGAATAGAAACGATAGGGCAATTTTTGACTTTACGCCAAGGAGTATTCTGGTAAAGGTAAACAGCAACATATCGCGCATAAAATAGATGCCGGCGACCATAAACATCAGCAGCAGTATTACCTGAAAATTACTCACGGTTTCCTGATAGACCGCTTCCGGGGATGTCAGGCCAAGTAGAACCGCTTCAATAGCCAAAAGGCCGCCAGGCTGAAGGGGGTAGCATTTTAGCGCCATCGCCAGGGTGAAGATAAATTCACCGATCAATACCCAGCCGGTAATAAAGGGGCCAAAGGCCATTAATACCAGAGGGTTTAATATAAGAAATGCAATGATCGATTTTTCATACCAGTCTGGTGAATTACCTAAAAAATTCTTTTTTAATGCCTGGGCCAGAGTTGGTTGCATGAGGGGTCCTTTTTTTGAAGTAGAGCTTTTAAGTTTGTTTTAAAAGCTGAAAATTCTTTCGTGTTAGACTGCCGGAAATTAATGGCGAAACAGTATCTGTAGACCCGTCAATATGCAAGCCTCAGAGGCTTTTAAATCACAGTTCATGGTGTGTTGCAGTATGCTTCCAGAAAATCTTCAGCGGTTTTTCGCGACTAATAGATATACATCAACCGGTGACAGTCTGTGGATTATTCCCGTGGTCGGGCGAGATATCCTGATGGCCCATGGCAGCAATGTGCTGGTGGTGGATAAAAACGCTGCTGACACCATGAAGTTTTACTGCCAGCAGCGGCTGATACTGGGCCAGTGGCAGGGTGTCGACTGTGAAGTTTGGGATCTCTCCCCGGAATGTAGCTCTATGCCTGGGTATGGGCTTATGGATCTGCGCTCAATGCTGAGATCGGTCTCCGATGAGGCGTTCTCTCTGGCAAGCCGCGCAGTGCAGATGCTCGAATGGAAGAAGACCCATCAATACTGTGGTTCCTGTGGTCAGCCGACCACCAATTCTGCAGATGACCATGCGCTGCAATGTCTGGCCTGTAATATCAACCTCTATCCACGTATCTCACCCTGTGTGATTGTCGTGGTAATTGATGGCGAACGCTGTCTATTGGGTCGCCAGGCGAGCTGGCCCGAGGGTCGGTTTAGTGCTCTGGCGGGATTTCTCGAAGCCGGTGAGAGCGCAGAACAGGCCCTGCACCGTGAGGTCTTTGAGGAAGCTGGCGTGCATATAGAGAATATTCGCTATATGGGCAGCCAGACCTGGCCTTTCCCGGGCCAGCTGATGCTCGGTTTTTTGGCCGATGCGAAAACCACAGATATTCAGGTCGATGGGGTTGAGATTGCCGAAGCCGAGTGGTTTCACTACAGCCAGCTGCCGGATAAATTGCCCTCTATACAGAGTATGTCCGGGCGTTTGATTGATGATTTTGTCAAACAGATCGCGGCCAACTAGAACTGCTGCTGAGTTAGTTTAATCAGTCTATAATTAAGCTTTTTACATAATACTAAACTGGAGTTTGTCTTGGATTTCCTTCTTGAATACGGCCTGTTTTTCGCCAAAATCGTAACCTTTGTTATTGCTGTGATTATTCTGCTCAGCGTTATTGTTGGACTGAGCCAGAAGAATAAGCAGTCTGGCCACAAGGGGCATTTGGAGATTACCCCGCTCAATGAGCTTTACGATGAGATGAGTGAAGCGATTAAGCTGGCGGTGATGGATGAGTCGCTGCACAAGGCGGAAGCCAAGAAACAGCATAAAGACAAACAGAAGAAAGCCAAGGAACAGCAAAAAGCCCTGAAGAAAGCGGCCAAGAGTGGCTCTGAAGAAGATGCTGTCGAGCAAAAGCCACGGGTTTTTGTGGTTAATTTTCACGGCAATATCAGCGCCTCGGCGGTGACTAATCTGCGCGAGGAAGTGACGGCAATTCTCTCTCAGGCCAATGAAAAAGATGAAGTGGTTGTACGTCTCGAGAGTGGTGGTGGCATGGTACACAGCTATGGTCTGGCCTCCAGTCAGCTGGATCGTATTCGCAAGCGCAATATTCCACTGACTGTCTGTGTCGACAAGGTGGCTGCCAGCGGTGGCTATATGATGGCCTGTGTTGCCGACAAGATTCTCGCCGCCCCCTTTGCGATTCTCGGTTCTATCGGGGTTGTCGCCCAGCTGCCGAATTTTAACAAGGTGCTTAAAAAGCACGATGTGGAATTTGAATTGCTTACCGCCGGTGAGCACAAGCGCACTCTGACTATGTTTGGTGAAAATACCGACTCGGGCCGTGAGAAGTTTCTGGAAGATCTGCAGGACACCCACGATCTGTTTAAAGAGTTTGTCAGCGAGCATCGCCCCGTTGTGGATATAGATAAGGTTGCCACTGGTGAAGTTTGGTTTGGTCTGCGCGCATTGGATGTCGCTCTGGCTGATGATCTGCAGACCAGTGATGAGTACCTGGTCAGCCGCGCACAGCAGGCGGATCTATTTGAAGTTGTCTATGTACTTAAGAAAAAGCTCCATCAGCGACTGGGCTTTGCCGCAGAGGAGAGCGCCGATCGACTGATGCTGCGCTGGTGGGAACGCCTCACCGACAATAACAACCGTATGATGTAATCAGCTTTTCGATTCTGGGGCGTTTAAAAAAGAGAAGCGCTTAAAAAAGCGCTTCCGGATCCAGGTTGTAGGCATCTGGCGGCAGGTTCCTGGCGATATCAATCGTGCCTTCCTTGCCGCTTAAAGACAGCACCTTCTTTTGACTGAGTCGACGCTTGTTCACATCGAGAATAATCGTCAACTTGGGTTTTCTACCCATTCCCGCTTTGTAGTCACTGACAACCGCAACCTCGCCATTGGTAAGCTCCACCAGTGATCCCGGTGGATAGAGACCAATAGCCTGAATAAAGGTATCCACCAGTTCTTTCTGGAATAGCCTTGAGCGCCAGCCGGCCAGCTTGAGGATCGCCTCAGAGTGGGGGATTGGCGTTGCATAGTAGCGCGGGCTGGTCATGGCATCGTAGCAGTCAACAATACCGGCTATACGCGCGTAGAGGGGGATATCAGTGCCCCCCAGCTGGTTGGGATAGCCGGAGCCATTAAAGCGTTCATGGTGGTGACGCACTGCGGAGAGCACCTCCACCGGTAGCGGCAGGTCTTCAAGTATGCTCAGGCCCAGTTCTATATGGCTGCGGGTTTCCGCACGCTCGGTGCTGGTCAGATCGGTGGTTTTGCGCAGTAGTGAGTCGGGTAGGTTTAACTTGCCTATATCAATCAGTAGGCCGGAAAGTGCCAGCTGGAAAAGCTCATCTTTATTTAAACCCAGCTGCCGCCCCATAACACAGGAGAGAATGGCGCAGGAGATACAGTGGCGGTGAGCATAGCTGCTTTTACTCTTTAATCTGGCCAACCATACTGTGGCGGCGGGATTGCGGACAATACTCTCGACCAGCGCTTCAACAAAGGCATCCAGTCGCTTTATATCAGGTTTGTTGCCGGCCTTAATCGTTTTGCTTATACGGTTAAATTCCTGCTGAATGCTCAGGTAGGCAAGGGTGGCAATACGCAGCTCCGAGGCGATATCGGTGCTTATCTGATAGTCTGCACCATCTCTTTGAGCCAGTTCCTGATGGAGGGGTAAGCTGGTTATCTTTTGTTTATCTGCCAGCGCTGGCTGTTGAGTCTGTTCAATCATTTCACTAAAACATCCTGTGTTAACGACATATCCTGTTATTTGTCCCGCTATGCACTTTGTTTCTTGTCTCGCTATGCACTTGCTAAGAAAAAGGATAGCAGAAAATTAACTGGGCACGATTTTGCCCAAACCTGAATAGAAATTCTGTTAGCTGTTAACCAACAATGGGTTTTGTTTTATCAATTGGGTACTGATTCAGCCAGTGCTGGAATTTTTCCGCTGGCAAGGCCTTGCTTATATGATAGCCCTGGGCATAGGTGCAGCCCAGTTCTGTCAGTGTTGTCTGTGTTTCCAGAGTCTCGACACCTTCGGCGACAATCTGCATATTAAAGCGCAGTCCCCAATCGAGAATTAATTTCACTATATCCATATCGATCTGGCTGTTGAGCATATTGAAGACAAATGACTTATCTATTTTCAACTCGTCAGCAGGGATAAATTTAAAATACTCCAGAGAGGAGTAGCCGGTTCCAAAGTCATCTATAGAAATTTTTACCCCCAACTCTTTGATTTTGCTGAGGGTCTTAAATCCCTGATTAAGGTCTTGCTGAATTGTCGATTCGGTAACCTCGATACACAGATCGGCGGGGTTGCCACCCCAGAGATTGAGGCTCGATTCAATGCTGTCGAATAGCCCCGGCCAGCGCAGGCACGAGGCGGAGAGGTTGACGGCAGTGGTGATCGGTTTGCCGTCAATGCACCAGCTGGCGGATTCTCTCAAAGCGGTATTGATAGTCCAGGCGAACAGCTCCTGCATTTGCCCCGACTGTTCAATAATCCCTATCAGCTGCTCTGGTTTAATTCTGTACTCATTGTTATCTATCCAGCGAATCAGACTCTCGGCACCGCGCGGTCGATTGTCGGCAAGACTTATCTGTGGCTGGTAGTGGAGTTGAAAGCTGTTTTCAGAGAGCCCCTGAATTACCTGCTCCTTGAGTGCCACCTGATGTTGAGCACTGGCCACTGCTGAGCTCTCGCTGATATGGTACTGCTGTTGATTGGTTTTGGCCTGTTTAGCGGCGGCCTCAGCTTCCTGTAGCAGCACCTCGGCTCTGCTTCCGGTGCTGGATGCGGAGAAGCCGATACGCCCCTCAAGAAAAATGGCCTGATCCTCGAGTACAAACAGGCGACACAACTGGTCGATAATCTTTTTTGCCACCAGAGGTATCAGCTGGATATTCAGCAGTGGTGAAAATATCAGTGCAAATTTATCACCGTCGACTCTGGTGCAGAAGATCGGGTTTTGCGGAATTGCGGCGAGTCGCTGTTGCAGTTCGGCAAGCACTCTGTCGCCATTGCTGTAGCCGTGGCGCTGATTGATCTGGGCGAAATTGTTTAGATCGACCAGTGCCAGAACAGTCAGTTTTTGCTTGCCAGCCTGTTGATTTAAGCAGTGGTTGAGCGCAGACAGCAATCCCTGTCGATCAATATCAAAGTCGGTTTTATCTGCACTATTGTCCATTTACAACCCTGTTAGTTAATTAAATATAGAGCGCTTCGGGATCCAGCCCGTAGGCACCGGGCTCCAGGGTTTTTAGTATTTCAACCACTTTGCGGTCCTCGCCAACAAAATTGGCAAGATCAATCTCGCTAAAATCTTCCAACTGCTTTTTATGTTGATCGAGTATCACCAGTACCTGGGGTCGTAGGCGCTTGCCGGGATTTTCTTTGACTACAATGCCCACTTCGCCAGAGGAGAGTTCAACCAGGGTCCCGGTGGGGTAGATGCCCACCGACTGAATAAAGGCTTCAATTAACTCCGGCTGAAAGTCGTAGCCGCGCCACTCATACATCTTCTTAATAGCCAGGGCATGGGGGATAGGTTTTGCATAGACCCGCTGACTGGTAATCGCATCATAGCAGTCGGCGATAGCGGCGATTCTGGCATACAGTGGGATCTCTGTGCCCTGCAGCGCCTGTGGATAGCCACTGCCATTAAAGCGCTCGTGGTGACAGGCAATCATATCCATTACCGACTGGGGTATTTTGCGCGCTGAGTCGGCGGCCATTTTTAGGCTCAGATCGACATGTTTTTTAACCAGGGAAAACTCCCGTTCGCTGAGCTGTTGTTTCTTGTTTAACACCGCGCCGGGTATCTTTAATTTGCCTATATCGAGAAGCATGCCACCCATGGAGAGCAGGGCCAGTTCTTTTTTTGGCAAGCCGATTTGGCGGCCAATAACCGAGCACCAGATTGCCACGGCAATACAATGTCTGTAGGTATAGGAGTCCTGGGATTTTAAGCGCGCCAGCCAGATACTGGCACCTGGGTTGCGCACTACGCTGTCGACTAAAGGCGTTACGATCTCGCTAAGGTTGGCGATATTGAGTGACTTGCCGCTGCCGATACGGCTGGCCATATTGTCAAATTCATCCTTGATTTTCTGGTAGGCGTTATTGGCCTCGCTGATTTCACTGGTGACAGCGATCTTATCGTCATATTTAACGATACGCCTTGAGGACAGTTCTTTGTTAAACGGTGTTGCAGCTACCCCGAGTTTTCGGCTGTGTGAGAGCTTATGAGAAACCTCGACATCGAGATTGGTAACGCTGCGCTCGTAGTCGACATAGACATAGTCACAGTAAAGGCTGAGCTTCTGCACATCAGAGGCATTGCGGATCATAAAACCTTGAAGATAGAAGGGGGTTTCCAGCCACGGGCGATCCAGACCAGAGACATACATACCGGTCTCGAGTTGATGAACATAGATTTTTTTAGTTTGCAGCTGCCCCAAACCCGTCACTCCTTAACGTTCTTATAACTCCCCTGTACTGTTTGCTCTGTTGCGATTTCTGCAACCGGACTAATTATTATTATGCTCGCTGTCTCTTTAAGTCTAGTCTCTGCGCAGCTTGTCGTTGACTGCGATAGGATTTGAAAAGTTGAAGACTACTATATAGCTGGAGATCAGAAAAGTGATAATCGCTGCGGCCTGGATTAAATGTGATGCGTTATTGCCGATCAAGGTACTGTTAAATGCCACATAGGCAATCAGCAGTGAGAACTCGCTGTTTTGCCCGAGTCGAAAGCCAATATCCCAGGCCAGCGCCTGGCTTTCACTCTGCTTGCGCAACAGGGCGTGGTAGATCACCGGTTTAAGAACCAGCATCAGCGTGCCAAGCACAATTGCCGGAATCGCAATATGGGGAATCAGTGACAGGTCAAAACCACCGCCAAGCGAGAAGAAGAAAAGAATCAGAAAGAAATCGCGCAGTGGTTTCAGGTTGAGTGCGATATAAGCGGCGATAGGGCTGGTGGCAATCGAGATGCCGGCGATAAAGGCACCGATTTCCCGTGACAGCCCGGCGTATTCAAATAGCTCAGCTACACCCAGGCACCAGCCTATCGCCAGCAGGAAGACATATTCACCAATCCGGTCAAAGCGTGCAAATAGTGGCTGAAGTATATAGCGCACCATCAGCACGGCGCCGCCAATCAGCAGCGGCAGTGCAACCAGGCTGATGCCAAATCTACTGACACTGACATCACCGGAGCTTGCAGAGATCAACATCAGCAGAACAAAGATCGCCAAGAAATCCTGCATCAACAGCATACCGACCATCAATTCACCAGAGTGCTTGTGGTGTAGCACAGTGGTGGGTAACAGTTTGATACCAATAATGGTGCTGGAAAACATCATCGATGCGCCGATAATCAGGTTCTCTGTAGGACTGAAACCAAATGCATAGCCAACCCCATAGCCGACGCCGGCAAATAGCAGGGAGCTGATCAATGTGAGATGGGTGACCTGTTTCAGAACCCGGGCCAGCGCCTGAGGCTGCATATCCAGACCGAGCAGAAAGAGCAAAAATATAATGCCAATACTGGCTATTTCGGCGATAAGGTCAACGTCGGTGACCCAGCCGAGACCGTGAGGTCCCATCACTGCGCCGAGCAGAATATAGGCGACGAGAAGTGGTTGGCGACCAAACAGGGCGATAGAAGCGACTACTGCGGCGCCGCTAAAGATTAAAAAGAACAGTTGTATTAGGTGATGATCCATCGTGCCATTTCAATACAGACGGCCCAAAGGTGCAATGGGCCAGTCTGTTTTATTTGAAAAAAAATCCTTTTTAGTCTTGTCGCTACTTAGCGGTGGCGCTTGAAGAGGGGTTCTGGTTGATCCACTGCGACCTGATAGGCATCGCTAAAATCATTCAGTGATTTGCAGGCCGCGGCCAGATCAATCTCTGAATCAAACTGAAAGGCGTTGAATCCGCAGCGCTGCATCATAAACAGCTGGTCGCGGATAAACTGGCCTACGGCGCGAATCTCACCGATATAGCCATAGCGCTCGCGAAGCAGGCGGGCTACAGAGAAACCGCGGCCATCGACAAACTTGGGAAAGTTAATCGCGATAACTGGCAGTGCTGCAATAGAACCGGCAAATTCTTCGATCTCTTCATGGCTGTCGATCCAGACACCCACATTGCCGCTGTGGTCAGCCAGTTGTTGCTGGTTGGCTTGCCAGTAATTAACCGGAACCAGAATATCACCGGCGGGTAGAGATTCACTCTCAGCAGCAACTAGTTGCCAGCTATTATCGACAACCGCAGCGTCTTTCAAATACTGTTTAGGATGCTGGTGCATAAACTCTCTCCTTGAATTTTTCGATGCCAATACGCTGGTAGGTATTTAAAAAGCTCTCTTGGTCGAGACGGTTTTCAACATACACATCCAAGAGTTTTTCAATGCTATCAACAACCGCATCGCGAGACAGTGAACGGCCGAGAACCTTGCCGAGGGCAGCATCTTTATTGGCGCTACCGCCGAGCTGAATCTGATACCATTCTTCGCCTTTTTTATCGACGCCGAGAATACCTATATGACCAATATGATGATGGCCACAGGCGTTCATACAGCCGGAGATGTTCAGTTCCAGATCGCCGAGATCATAGACATAGTCGAGATCGTCAAACTTGCGCTGGATAGCTTCGGCCACCGGAATAGATTTGGCATTGGCCAGCGAGCAGTAGTCGCCGCCTGGGCAACAGATCATATCGTTAATGGTGCCAATATTAGGCGTCGCCAGTCCGGCTTCTTTGGCCTGCTGCCAGAGTTCAAAGAGCTCTGTTTTAAGCACATCGGCGAGAACAATATTCTGGTTGTGGGTGGTGCGAATCTCGCCAAATGAGTAGCGGTCAGCGAGGTCGGCAATAATATCCAGCTGGCGGTCAGTAACATCGCCTGGAGCCACGCCCGCAGGTTTCAGTGACAGCGTTATCGAAGCGTAACCGCTTTGCTTTTGCGCTCTGACATTGCGATCCAGCCAGCGCGAGAAGGCTTTGTGCTCTGCAGCCTGTGACTGTAGCTCGGCATCAACCGCAGCACTGTCGACAGACAGATAGTCGGGGGCGGTAAAGAAGCTTTTAACGCGCTCTATTTCACTGCCATTTAATGTTGCTGGGCCATCTTTAAGATGTTCCCATTCGGCTTCGACGCGCTTGGCAAAAACTTCTGGCGTCCAGGCTCTAACTAGAATCTTGATACGCGCCTTGTACTTGTTGTCGCGATTGCCGTAGCGGTTGTAGACACGCAGGATGGCGTCTAAATAGGTCAGCAGATGTTCCTTGGGCAGAAACTCGCGAATCGACGAGGCGATAACAGGGGTTCTTCCCAGTCCGCCACCGACGTATACATGGAAGCCGGTCTCGCCACGGTCATTTTTAACCAGCTGAAGACCAATATCATGCAGTAGGAAAGCAGCGCGATCTTCTTCAGAACCGCAGACGGCGATTTTAAACTTGCGCGGCAGGAAGGCAAATTCCGGATGCAGGGTCGACCACTGGCGAATAATTTCACACCAGGGGCGGGGATCTTCAATTTCATCGCTGGCGACACCGGCAAACTGATCGGTGGTGGTATTGCGAATACAGTTGCCACTGGTTTGGATAGCATGCATCTCGACAGAGGCGAGCTCGGCGAGAATATCTGGAACTTCTTCCAGCACTGGCCAGTTAAGCTGAATATTTTGACGGGTGGTAAAGTGAACATAGCCCTTGTCGTAGGTTCTGCTGATAGCGGCGATCTTGCGAACCTGGCGACTGGACATCAGCCCGTAGGGAACAGCGATACGCAACATGGGCGCCAAGCGCTGAACATAGAGGCCATTTTGCAGGCGCAGCGGGAGGAATTCTTCGTCGCTAATCTGTCCGTCGAGATAGCGTTTGGTCTGGTCTCGATACTGCTCAACTCGCTCGTCGACGATTTTTTGATCGTATTGATCGTAGATATACATGGCGTTTTATTTTACCTTTTACCTTTAAACTGTTACCTGACTTTTTAAACTAACTTTTAATACTAAATTATCGCGTTTTTAAATTGGCTACTATCAAAGGGGCGCCATAATAGCGTTACAGCGCAGGCTTTTGAATGACTATTTAAATATATATTGGTTGTTTTGTGGAATATTCAGGCTTTTTCCACCCTGATCAATACTGATTTAGCCATTGCCTGAAGAGTTTTCTGGCTAATCAGTCATTTTTTAGCCGCAGCTGGTTTCTTTCCCCGCAAAAGGCGCGACAGTTGAGAATGCAGTTGCTAGAATGCGCGCTCTTTTGAGACCTTCGACGAAATTACATCCATTTTTACAGTTTATTAAGGTATATCTATGTCTAGCGACAACAACCAAACAACCCCGGATTACAGCACTGCAGATAGCAAGGCTGATGCCATTGCCGCAGTTGCCATCCTGTCTATAATTATTGTTACCGTTGTTTACTGGCTCTCTACTCTCGGGTAATTGTCAGACCTGTTTAATTTCTGGGAATAGCTAAATTATGACTGATAGATTGCAGCTGGCTGAAAATGTGAATCAACGATCTATGGTTGAGGATTACCTCAATCGGGTTCAACTTGAGCCGGAGATCAGTGCACAGAAAATTGCCCAGTTACAAGAGCAGATCAAACAGCAGCTGATTGAAAAAGACGCTGTACTTATCGCCCATTACTACACCGATCCGTTAATTCAGGCGCTGGCTGAAGAGACTGGCGGCGTGGTTTCAGACTCTCTTGAAATGGCGCGTTTCGGTAGCACTCACAGTGCCCAGACACTGGTGATTGCCGGGGTAAAGTTTATGGGTGAGACGGCAAAAATACTCACCCCTCAAAAGCGCGTTTTAATGCCAACTCTCGAGGCAACCTGTTCTCTTGATGTCGGCTGCCCAGCCGATAAGTTTGCCGAGTTTTGTGACCAGCACCCGGATCGTACCGTGGTGGTTTACGCCAATACCTCGGCAGCGGTTAAAGCGCGAGCTGACTGGGTGGTGACTTCTAGTATTGCGCTGGATGTGGTCGACCACCTGGATAGCCTCGGCGAAAAGATTCTCTGGGCACCGGACAAATATCTCGGCAGCTATGTGCAAGGTAAAACCGGCGCTGATATGTTGCTCTGGGATGGTAGCTGTATTGTTCATGAAGAGTTTAAAGCCAAGCGCCTTGTCGAACTTAAAGCGGTGTATCCGGATGCTGCTGTACTGGTTCACCCGGAATCACCGCAATCAGTGATCGATATTGCCGATGCAGTGGGTTCCACCTCGCAGCTTATTGCCTCTGCAGTCAGCCTTCCTCATAAGAAAATGATTGTAGCTACAGATCAGGGTATCTTCTTCAAAATGCAGCAGGCGGTTCCGGATAAGGAACTGATAGTTGCTCCAACCGGTGGCAGCAGTGCGACCTGTCGCAGCTGTGCCAGCTGTCCGTGGATGGGTATGAACAGTCTGGAAAATTTACTCGCCTCTCTGCAAGAGGGTAGCAATGAAGTGTTTGTCGATGCCGGGATTGCCGAGCAGGCAATGAAATCTCTTGGCCGTATGATTGATTTTCGCGAGCAGCAAGCCTCTTTAGCATAAAGCTCTTAATAGACAAATAGCCTTTTCTTTTACTAGAGCTTTTCCGCTCGATCCTCCATCTCCGCAAGATCTCTCAAGCGCTGGCGAATAATCGCCGACTGTTTAAAGTCACCATTGACCAGCTTGGCTGCCAGGCTTAATTGCTCACGTGCCATATCAAATACGCCAATTAGAATAAAGTACTCGGCACGGGCCTGATGCAGACCGGAAATATTGCCCGCCAAACCGCGAACCTCGGCCAATCGATACCAGATCATCGGATCCTGGGCGCGCATTCTCGACAGGGCGGTCAACACTGCATCGGCGCTATCGTATTGATGATCCTGCCACAGTGCTTCGGACTTAAGCACCATCAGCGGATAGTTGTTGGGGTTTAAACGCAGCAGTTTATCGAGCTTGCCGATTGCCGTCTGATATTTTTTGCGGGCAATATCAATTTCAATATCAGTGTAATGAAAGGTCAGGTTATTGGGGTCTTTCGCCAGCAGCTGGCTAATAACCTGCTTGGCTCTGGGCAACTTGTTATCTTTTAAATAGGCCAGCGCCAGGCCATAGTGGGCGGCATCCGCTTTTAATGTGTTGGCGCTAAGTTCTGCATTAAACCGGGCGATACTGTTTTTGTTGTTGTGTTCCATAGCCACCAGTGCCCGGGCGCGCATTAGATAGAATTGCGGGTTTTGCGGGTACTGGCGCATCGAGGTACCCATGGAGCGATTGCGGGCATCGCCAATACGCTTCTCGGTAACTGGGTGAGTCAGTAAAAACTCTGGTGGACGGCTGCCGGTATAGCGACTTGCCTTAAGCAGTGTGGCAAACATATCGGCGACTGCGCCGGGATCGCGGTTGGCGCGCTCCATGGTTGTCAGTCCAACGCGATCCGCCTCCTGTTCATTGGATCGGCTGTAGCGCAGCTGGCTGTCCATGGCCAGTGCCTGAGAGGTAATCATCGCGGCACTGGCCGCATCACCGCCGGCAGTGGCGGCCAGAACCACAGTGGCCAGCAGGCCAGCCATGGTCAGTACCGAGGTTTTTTTCTGTGCCTCCGCACCGCGCGAGAAATGTCTCTGACTAAGATGCGCCAGTTCGTGGGCAAGTACCGAGGCCATTTGATCTTCGTTCTCTGCATAGGCAAAGACACCGGTGTGAAATCCGACTACACCGCCGGGAACTGCAAAGGCATTCATCGAGGGGTTTTTAACAATCACCAGCTCCAGCCGTGGATCTTCGAGATCGCTGTAGGTGGCGAGGTTGTAGAGCAACTGCTCGAGATAGATCTGCATCAGCGGGTCGTCGTAGGCTTTGACGCGGCTGCGAAACACCTTTAACCAGATTCGTCCCAGTTCATACTCCTGCTGCTTGGAAATTATTCCTGAGGCGGCATCGCCGAGCACCGGCAGTTTGATTTCTTTGGCATTGAGGCTGCCGCTTGCTGGCATGATTAAACAGAGCGTCAAGAGTAGATGTTTTAGCAGCTGTGCAGAAAAAAGTATTTTCAAAATAGGCCTTATCAGGTTACATAAGATTGCCAGCGCCAGGAAGCATCGCCGTGATACCATCACTTTAGCTGAAAATTATGCACAGTTCGACAGTTGAAATATTGACAAGTTTCAGGTCAGATAGGGCTCTTATACAGTCTGGTCTTACAGCGAAAAAATTACCGATAAAAAAAGCAGTCAGTGCAAATGCGCTGCTGAAAAAAAGGATAGATGGATGAAGAAGATTTTACATAAGTGGATTGAGCGTTACTTCGGCACGGAGGAAGCTCTGCTACTGACGATTATCCTGATTGTTTCGCTGATTGTATTCGCCACTCTCGGCGCTGTTCTTGGCCCTGTATTCGCCGCGGTGATTCTCTCCTTCTTGCTTCAGGGCATAGTCAATGCGCTGCGTCGTTATGGGGTACCCAATGCCGTGGCTATCAGCACCACCTATCTGCTGTTTATGGTGGCCTTTCTATCGGTGCTTATAGGCTTGATACCTATGATTGGTCGCCAGACCTCACTGCTGGTCGGCGAGCTACCCAATATGATTGGTCGACTTCGCGATCTGGCCGTGGCACTGCCAGAACGCTATGCCGAATATGTCAGCCCGGAACAGTTCCAGACGATTATGGCGCGCCTTACCGAGGAAGTTGGCCGTCTTGCCGAGCAGGCACTGTCTTTTTCGATCAGTAGCTTTCCAAGCATTATTGGCCTGATGATCTACGTGGTTCTGGTGCCTCTGCTGGTTCTGTTTATGCTAAAAGATAAAGACCAGTTACTGCTGTTTATGGGCAGCCTGTTGCCAGAGGAACGCTCAGTGATGCGCACCATCTGGAATGAGATGGATATGCAATTTACCAACTATGTGCGCGGTAAGGCCATTGAGATATTAATTGTCGGCACGGTTTCCTATATTGCATTTTTACTCCTCGGGGTTAACTACGCGGCACTTCTAGCGTTACTGGTAGGCCTTTCGGTGTTGATCCCCTATATTGGTGCCACGGTTGTCACTGTGCCGGTATTGCTGGTCGGCTATATGCAGTGGGGCTTTAGCAATGAGTTCTTCTGGTTGTTTGGTGTCTATGGGGTTATTCAATTCCTCGACGGCAATGTGTTAATTCCAGTGCTGTTTTCCGAAGTGGTTAACCTGCATCCGGTGTTTATTATTATCTCGGTTCTGCTGTTCGGTGGCATTTGGGGCTTCTGGGGTGTGTTCTTTGCTATCCCTCTGGCGACGCTGGTCAAGGCGGTGTTTAACGCCTGGCCGCGCAAGGCTCAGCGAGAGATGGAGTTTCAGCCGCCGCTGGATCTATCGGCCAGTGAAAGTGCAGAGCAGCAGGATTAATTTCAAGGTTAGATTTTTAACCTAAAAACTAAATAAATTTTTAATCGGATTCCAAAAACAAAGGAAGTTTATATGCGTCGCCTGATTAGTGTCTGTGGGTTTTTGTCTGTTGTAATTTTAACTGTCGCTCTGCAGGGTTGTTCTGATCCCTCTGGTAAGCGCCAGTCCTCAGAAATTGTTACCAGTCCCAATGATCAGCGCGAATATCGCCATATCCGACTCGATAATCAGCTTGATGTCTTATTGATTTCCGATCCTTCCACCGATAAAGCCGCGGCCTCTCTGGATGTCTATATTGGCAGCTATCAGAATCCCGCTGATCGGGCAGGGCTGGTACATTTTCTTGAGCATATGCTGTTTCTGGGTACCGAGAAATACCCTGACCCCGGTGAGTATCAGCGGTTTATCAGTGAACATGGCGGCAGTCACAATGCCGGCACCGGTCTGGAAAATACCAATTATTTTTTCGATATAGATGCGGCCTATCTTGAGTCTGCCCTCGATCGATTCGCACCGTTTTTCTCGTCCCCCAATTTTGATGCCAAGTACGTTGATCGCGAGCGCAATGCGGTGGAGTCGGAGTACCGTCTAAAGATTAAGGATGATGGTCGACGCATGATGGATGTATTGCAGGAGCAGATTAACCCGCAGCATCCGCTGTCGAAATTTACCGTGGGTAATCTCGATACTCTTGCCGACTGGGAAGATCGTCCGGTGCGCGACGAGTTGCTGGCGATCTATAAGAAGTATTACTCCGCCAATATTATGAAGCTGGTGGTGCTCGGCAGTGAAAGTCTCGATGAGCTGCAGGCGATGGTCGAGCCACGCTTTAAGGTGGTTGAAAATGCCAATGTGGTTGTGGGTGCTCACAGTGCGCCACTGTTTCAACCCGAGCGCCTGCCAATGCAGATATCCGCACAGCCGCTGCAAAATTCCCGCGAGTTGAGCCTCTCGTTTCCGCTACCAAAAATGTTGCCTCACTGGCAGAAAAAGCCAGCCAATTATCTGGCCGCACTGATTGGTCATGAAGGCGATGGCAGTCTGCTGGATGTACTTAAAAAGCGCGGCTGGGCAGAGGCGCTTGGCGCTGGTGTGCCCCTTGAAGATCGCGGTTCTGCGCTGTTCTCTGTGGATATTTCCTTGACCCCGCAGGGACTTGAACATCAGCAGCATATTGTCGAGATGTTCTTTGCCTGGGTTGCGCTAATTCGCGAGCAGGGTATAGAGTCCTGGCGCTACGCTGAGCGCGCACAGCTCAACGATATCGCCTTTAGGTTTCAGGAAAAACAAAATCCGATTAGCTATGTCTCATCACTGTCATCAATGATGCAGCGCTATCCGTTAGTGGATCTATTGCAGGCACATTATCTGATGAATGATTTTGATGCGCCGCTGGTGGCTGAGGTGGCTGGCTTGCTGACGGCGGACAATTTGATGCTGCAGCTGACAGCACCGGAAGTGCAGACAGATCAGATTAGCCAGATGTATCAGACGCCCTATAGCGTCGCTGGAATACCCAATTCAGAATTGCAAAAATGGCGTGCACCGCGAACCTTCGCTGAGCTGAGTTTGCCGCCGAATAATCCCTATATACCCAGTGATCTTGAACTCTTGGCTGAGACTGGCGATACACCTCAGCTGCTGATTGAGTCAGAGGGCCTAACCGCCTGGCACTTACCTGATACTCGTTTTGGTGTGCCCAAGGCGCATATTATTGCCGCGCTGGAAACCACTGGTGTGGACTCACCGCAGATGGCTGCCGCTATTCAGCTCTACCTTGCCTATATCGAAGATCAGCTCGGCGCCAGTGCCTATCCGGCGACAGAGGCGGGCCTGGAATTTTCCCTGCAACCATCAAACAAGGGTTTTACCCTTGTAATAGGTGGTTATTCGGATCGCCAGTCAGCGCTGTTGGCGGATGTTCTTGAGGCTTTAAAAAATCCCCAGTGGCAGCAGGCGCGCTTTGATCGTATTCAGCAGACAATGTTTCGTGACCTGAGTAATTTCCGTCGCGAGTATCCCTTTCGTCAGGTAGTGGCAAGCCTCTATTCAATGCTTAAAGGGCAGTGGACACCGCTGCAAAAAGCCGCTGCCGTCGATCAGCTGACGATGCCAGAACTCGAACAGTTGGTTGCAAAGCTCAACGCTAATCTGCAGCTAAAAGTACTGATCAGTGGTAATCACAGCCTGGAGTCTGCCGAGGAGATAGTTACCAGTCTGTCGAGCTGGACAAAGCTTAAATCCGTTCAGTCGCTGCAGTCGGTGGCCAAGCTAAAGCCCGCCAGCAAACAGATCTATAGCGCACAGATTCCAGTCGATCACAGCGATGCGGCTTTTATGCTTTATATGCAGGGTCGTAATGACAGTCTTGCCGAGCGCGCTCATATGCTATTGATCAGCGAGATGCTCTCAGCGCCGTTTTATACCAGCCTGCGCACCGAGAAACAGCTGGGTTATGTGGTTGCCGCCTTTGCTAACAACCATCTTCGGGTTCCCGGTCTTGCCTTGCTGGTGCAGTCATCCTCGGTTGATGAGCAGGCACTGCGTTCAGAGTTTGAGCAATTCCTCGAGGGCTACACTGATCAGGTTGCACTGCTTACTCAGGAGGATCTCGATCGCTACAAGAATTCGGTGCTGAGTAATTTGCAGGAGACGCCGAAAAATTTAGCTGAATTGAATGGCCGGTTTATGGAATCCGTGAGTCTCGGCTATAACAATTTTGACTTTCGACAGCAGTTGGTTGAGGAGGTTTCCAAGGTTAGTCTGAGCAGTTTGAGTCAAGCCTATAAAACTGTGGTTATCTCTGATGCCCGTTCATTATCGGTTGAAACTGCAGACCCCGATCAAGAAAATACTGCAATTGATTTGCGTGAGCAGGGCTGGGTTTATCAATACGAGTTTTAAATATTGCTGAATAATCTTCTTTGTAATTCTACTAACTTGGGGTTGTTTTAGAAATATCGTTAACAAACAATAAGTTATAAAAGTTATTTTTTAGGGGGCAGGGTTAAATAGGGTTTTAAATCCGGGTATCCCGTTGATTTTGTAGCTGGGCTACATTAAAATATCGCCTGATTTTTCAAGACATGTTATACATTAACACTTGTATACAAGTCGCTACGAAAAAATGACTAATTGATAACTGGCTGGTGACGAATGACTCAGGATTTAGATCCGTTTGAAACTCAAGAATGGCTTGAAGCCTTCGATTCTGTTTGCAAAACCCATGGCGATGATAGAGCGACCTTCCTCCTCAATCAGCTGCAAGCTCATGCTAGCAAACAAGGCTTAAAACTGCCTTCCTCTGTTACCACTCCCTACCATAATACAATCCCGGCCAACCGCGAAAAGCGTATGCCCGGCGATCTGTTTATGGAACGTCGTATTCGTTCGATTATTCGCTGGAATGCTCTGGCGATGGTTATGCGTGCTAATAAGAAGAGTGAAGGTATCGGCGGTCATATTGCCAGCTTCGCTTCTGCAGCGACGCTTTACGATGTTGGTTTTAACTATTTCTTCCGTGGCCCCGAGGGCGATCATCTCGGTGATTTGATCTTCTTCCAGGGACACAGTGCGCCAGGTATGTATGCGCGATCCTTCCTTGAAGGACGCCTCAACGAAGAGCAGCTGGATAACTTCCGTCGTGAAGTTGATGGCGGCGGTCTCTCTTCTTACCCGCACCCCTGGTTGATGCCGGATTACTGGCAGTTCCCAACCGTATCTATGGGTCTTGGCCCAATTCAGGCGATCTATCAGGCGCACGTTATGCGTTATCTGTCAGCCCGTGGCCTGGTGCCTCGCGGTGATCGCAAGGTCTGGGCATTCCTCGGCGATGGTGAGTGTGATGAGCCGGAAAGCCTCGGCGCAATCTCGCTGGCCGGTCGCGAGCAGCTGGAAAACCTGACCTTCGTGGTTAACTGTAACCTGCAGCGTCTCGATGGCCCTGTGCGTGGTAACGGTAAAATCATGCAGGAACTGGAAGGTGTCTTCCGCGGTGCTGGTTGGAATGTGATCAAGGTCGTTTGGGGCCGTCACTGGGATCGCCTGTTGGAGAAAGATACTTCAGGTCTGCTGATTAAGCGTATGAATGAAGTCTGTGACGGTGAGTTGCAGAACTACAAGTTTAACGGCGGCGCCTACACCCGCGAGCACTTCTTTGGTAAGTACCCAGAGCTGCTCGAGTTGGTTAAAGATATGACCGACGAACAGATTATGTATTTGAACCGCGGTGGTCACGACCCCTATAAGGTCTATGCAGCCTATGCTGAAGCCGCGGCTCACAAAGGTCAGCCAACAGTTATTCTGGCTCAGACAGTTAAAGGTTACGGACTGGGTGGTGCAGGCGAAGCGGCCAATGACACTCACTCGGTGAAGAAGCTTGATATTGACAGTCTGAAAGGCTTCCGTGATCGCTTTGGTATTCCAGTGTCTGATGACAATCTGGAATCAGTGCCTTACTACCGTCCTGCTGAAGACAGCCCTGAACTTGAGTATATGCGCCGTCGTCGCAAGTCCCTTGGCGGTTCTCTGCCTGCGCGTCAGGCTGACTTTACGGCCATGAAAGCGCCTGGTCTGGATACCTTTAAGAAGCAGCTTGAGAGCAGTGGCACGAGAGAAATCTCTACCACTATGGCGTTTGTCCGTGTTCTTTCTACGCTGGTTAAAGATAAGACGATTGGCAACTCAGTCGTGCCGATTGTTCCCGATGAAGCCCGTACCTTTGGTATGGAAGGCATGTTCCGTCAGCTGGGTATCTATACCTCTGAAGGTCAGAAATATGTGCCTCACGATCACCAGCAGGTGATGTATTACAAGGAAGACAAGAAGGGCGTTATTCTCGAAGAGGGTATTAACGAAGCCGGTGCTATGTCTGCCTGGTTAGCTCTGGCAACTGCCTACAGCACCAGTGACTGCCCGATGATTCCTTTCTATATCTTCTACTCAATGTTTGGTTTTCAGCGTATTGGCGATCTCGCCTGGGCCGCTGGTGACAGCCAGGCACGAGGATTCCTGATCGGTGCAACTGCAGGTAGAACCACACTTAACGGTGAAGGTCTGCAGCACCAGGATGGTCACAGTCTTATTCTGGCCAACACCGTGCCAAACTGTAAGAGCTATGACGCTGCCTACAGCTATGAGCTGGCAGTTGTTGTTCAGGACGGTGTTAAGCGTATGTTCGAAGATAAAGAGAACTGCTTCTACTACCTGACTACCATGAACGAGAACTATGTTCAGCCAGCCATGCCTGAGGGTGCCGAAGAGGGCATTATCAAAGGTATGTACAGGTTCGAGCAGGGCGCTAAAGGCGATCTGAAAGTTCAGCTGATGGGTGCTGGTACGATTCTTAATGAAGTTCGTGAAGCGGCTAAGATCCTTAAGAAAGAGTTCTCGGTTGAAGCGGATATCTGGAGTTTGACCAGTGTTAACGAATTGACCCGTGAAGGTCAGTCGGTCGATCGCTGGAACCTGTTGCACCCGGATAAGAAAGCCAAGAAGTCTTATGTCGCCGAGCAGTTGGAAGGCAGTTCCGAGCCAGTGGTTATCGCCACCGACTATATGAAGAACTACTCTGAGCAGTTGCGTGCCTATATCGACAACCCACTATATGTACTGGGTACTGATGGCTACGGCCGCAGTGATAGCCGTGCGGCGCTGCGTCACTTCTTCGAAGTGGACAGACACTTTATTACTGTTACAGCGCTGAAAGCACTGGCTGATGAGGGTAAGATCAAGGCATCGGTAGTGGCCAAGGCGATTAAGAAATTTGGTATTGATCCTGAAAAGGCCAATCCATTAGAAGTTTAATTGCGTTTATAGAGTACAGATAGACTGAGCCTGTGGCTTGCTGCAAGCCAGTCTGCCGATAAAAATGCTAATAAAGGATTTAATGTGACAATTCAAACAGTAGTAGTTCCAGATCTTGGCGGTGCCGAGACAGTTGAAGTTATCGAGCTGGGCCTGGCCCCTGGTGATAGTGTTGAAGTTGAAGATTCCCTGCTGGTTTTGGAATCTGATAAAGCCACTATGGATATACCGAGTCCGGCAACTGGCGTATTTACTAAATACCTGGTTGAAGAGGGTGCCACAGTCAGTGTTGGCGATCCTATTGCCGAGATCGAAGTTGCTGATGAGGCTGCAGAAGAGATTAAAGAAGAGTCGCCTCAGCCTGTAGTGGCTGAAGAAGCGCCAGCAGCTGAACCTGCAACTGAAGAAGCTGCTCCTGCTGTTGCAGCCAGTGCACCAGCCGCTGCTTCCGAGCTGATGATTCAGGTGCCGGATATTGGCAGTGATGACAAGGTTGATGTAATTGAGATCTGTGTTGCTGTCGGTGACGAGGTCAGCGAAGGCGATACTCTGGTGATTCTCGAATCCGATAAAGCCACCATGGATATCCCATCTACTCATTCCGGTAAAGTTCTAAAGATTGTTGTTGCCGAGGGCGATAAGCTTGGCACTGGTGATGATGTTGCTCTATTTGAAGTGACTTCTGGTCAAGAGTCTGCTCCGGAAGCTACTCCTGAAGTCGCTGCACAACCAGCACCTCAGGCCGCTGCACCTGCACCTGTTGCCGAAGCTGCTCCTGCTCCTGCTGCTGCAGTCGCTGAAGAGACTGCCACCACTGCTGGTGCTGATGTCTACGCCGGTCCTGCCGTGCGTCTACTGTCCCGCGAGCTGGGTGTAGATCTGACACAGGTTTCAGGTACAGGCCCCAAGGGTCGTATCCAGAAAGATGATGTTAGCAACTTCGTTAAGAAGGTTATGCAAAATAAAGATAGCGCTGCTGCAGCTCCAGCTACTGGTGGCGCTGGTATCCCGCCAATTCCTGCGGTTGATTTCAGCCAGTTTGGTGAGATCGAAGAGGTCAAATTAAGCAAGATCCAGAAGCTCACTGCAGCCAATATGCAGCGCAACTGGTTAAATATTCCCCATGTTACTCAGTTTGACGATGCCGATATCACTGAGCAGGAAGCTTTCCGTAAAGGCCTTAAGGCTGAAGGTGAGAAGCGCGGTGTGCGTATAACTCCTGTCGCGTTCCTGATCAAGGCTCTGGCCGCAACACTGCAGGCCAATCCTATCTTTGCTCGCTCTATGGGCGCTGATGGTCAGCACGTTGTTCAGAAGCACTACATCAATATTGGTATGGCTGTGGATACACCTCGTGGTCTGGTTGTGCCTGTGATTAAAGATGTTGATCAAAAGGGTATCTGGGAGATCTCTGCCGATATTATGGATCTGGCTGCCAAAGCTCGCGATGGCAAGTTAACGCCAGCTGAGATGTCCGGTGGTTGTTTCACATTGTCCAGTCTGGGTGCTATTGGTGGCAACGGCTTTACGCCAATCGTAAATGCTCCTGAAGTGGGTATTCTCGGTGTTTCCAAATCGCAGATTAAACCGGTTTGGAATGGCACTGAGTTTGCGCCACGTCTAATGTTGCCTATGGCACTGTCCTACGATCACCGTGTGATCAACGGTGGTGATGCCGGTCGCTTTATGACTCATCTGGTTAAGCTGCTTAGCGATATTCGTCATTTAGCACTCTAAGTTAGCTATTATCTATATCAGAAGGGGTCTTTGAGAAATCAAAGATCCTTTTTTTATGGGTGGGTTATTTATGGATGGTTTTTTTATTTAAAGGTTATGGAGGCGTTATGCGCTATTTACATACTATGGTGCGAGTAACTGACTTGCAGAAGTCACTCGATTTTTACTGCAAGGGTTTGGGTTTAGTTGAGTTGTATCGCGACGATTACCCTAAGGGACGTTTTACCTTGGTATTTCTCGGTGCGCCCAATGATATAGAAAAGGCTCGAGAATCAAAGTCGCCACTGTTGGAACTGACCTATAACTGGGAACCCGAGGATGGCAGCGAGCCGGAACAATATTCCCAGGGTCGCAATTTCGGTCATCTGGCTTATAGAGTCGAGAATATCTATAAGACCTGTCAGCGTCTGGCTGATGCAGGGGTCGTTATTAACCGTCCGCCGCGAGATGGGCATATGGCCTTTGTGCGATCACCAGATAATATCTCTATCGAAATCCTTCAGGAGGGATTGACTCTGGAGCCACAAGAGCCCTGGCTGTCGATGGCCAATACAGGTTCCTGGTAGGGGATTAATCTTTGCGGTAGGGCAGCATCG
>Ga0206125_10001672_pt1 | contig 25236 bp, 20 predicted proteins | sample Helgoland_Spring_4_FD_148598 | JGI IMG/M metagenome (GOLD analysis project Ga0206125, IMG submission 148598) | Pelagic subsurface seawater microbial communities from Kabeltonne, Helgoland, North Sea - Helgoland_Spring_Bloom_20160331_1 | ecosystem: Environmental > Aquatic > Marine > Epipelagic ... | reverse complement strand
TCTCTAGCAATTCATCTATATACGAAAAGACAACTTCTATATTTTTAGAATTGTTTGTCAATTTTCTTTTGATTGTTTCAAAATCAGTTTTCAATTGAGCTAATTCTGCTAATTGTGCTCTCATCTGGACAAAAACCTCAATCACACGAATACTTATTTCTGTAGCCTTTTTATTGTTGATAACGTTTGATAATTGCAATACGCCGTGTTCGGTAAACACATAAGGTAGAGAACCGCCTAAATGTTTTTTAGATGGTATCGCATTTTGCGATACCATCATTTCAGTTTCTTCTTCAGTGAGTCGAAACATAAAATGTTCTGGAAATTTTTCAATATTCCTTTTTACCTGTTCCCTTAGACGTATATTTTTCACCTCAAATAATAAGGCTAAATCACGATCTAACATTACTTTTGTTCCTCTAAGTGTATAAATTTTTTCTGTAATTATATCACTGGAAATACTTTTTTTATTTTCCATAACTTTTTCTTTTTCAATAGCTTGCAATAGTATAAAAGTTACAAAAATTTTGGTAAAAACAATTCCAAACAAAAAAAACTCACAAGTATAATTTACTTGTGAGTTTTTTTTTTCGAATACGTTGTTATTTACGAACAACTAATTTTATCAACTCTATTTTGGTGTCGTCCACCTTCAAATTCTGTATTTAAAAAAGTTTCAACCATTGCCAAAGCTTGAGGAATAGCTGTATATCTAGCCGGAATACACAATACATTGGCATTGTTGTGTTGTTTTATCAATTCAACAATCTCTTTGGTCCAACACAATCCTGCTCTTACATTTTGATATTTATTAGCCGTCATAGCTACCCCATTTGCCGATCCACAAATTAAAATACCTAAATCTACTTTTTGTGTATCCACATCTGCTGCTACTTTATGTGCAAAATCTGGAAAATCAACACTGTCTAAAGAATCTGTTCCATAATTTGTTACAGCAATTCCTTTGCTTTCTAATAGTTTTACAATTTCAAATTTGTAATCTGGTCCTGCATGATCGTTTCCGATGGCTATTTTCATTTTATATGATAGATTTGTTAAATACCGCAAAAATACAAAAATTGAATCTTAGATTTCTGTAAATAATTAAAAATTAACCGCTTAAAATCATCGCTTTATTTTAATGTGAATAAATAGTGCTTATCAACAGGCATTCTAATAACTTTTCTATGAAATACTCAAAACAAAGGACTTAGCTACAAAGCGCAATTGTTAACAAATAGCGGTGAAAAAAACATAAGTAAATTTGTGTATTCAATTAAAAAAAACAATACAAGACATAAGTCTAATTATCCAAATTTAATTTCCTTTTTTTAAGCGAGAGTTATCAACAACAAAAATAGCGGTTATGAATAGTATAAAATAAAAAATCTTTCCTCAATTGTCTATAAACAATCTAATTTTACTACTTGTTAATAAGTACCCTTTTTAAATTGATTTTGAAACCGTTAGAACGATCATAAGTTGTTTATATCCTATCAACAAAAATAGATAAGTGAGACATCCAATAAAAAATTGAAAAAGTTATGCCCTTTATCAACAGCCAATCATATACCATTATTTCTTTTTTAAAATTTTAAAATAAAATAATATATATATACTATATGTTGATAACAAGAAGGAATTAGTAATTTATGAATACTCTTAATTTTCGAAAGGTAATGTTGTTTTGTTTGGCACTACTTTTGTCATAGAGCGATTAGAAATTAAGATACTGTTAAAATTAACGTATTTTTGATCCCAAATGTAAATAGTCTACTGTTTATGACTATTTTACGAGAAATATAAAGATATAGATGTCAAAAAAGAAAAAGATATATAAAAAGAAAGGAAAGGTGCTTAAAGATTTAACACGTAATTTATTGAAAGTGTTCAGTGCTAATCCTTCAAAAAATTTCAATTACAAACAGCTAGCTACTAAATTAGGATATACAGATGCCAATGCAAGAGGACAAGTAATTAAGAAATTAGAAGATTTAAAAGGGCAAGGAAAGCTGGAAGAAGTGGATAGAGGAAAATACAGATTGGTGCCCGATAAAAACTACCATATTGGTACTTTAGATCTTACCTCAAATGGAAATGCGTATTTTATTTGCGAAGATTTTGAATCGGATGTATTTATTCCTGCTATCAATATGAATAGAGGCTTGCATCAAGATACGGTGAAAGTATATGTATATAACAAAAGACGCAGTGCTAAAAAAGAAGGCGATGTTGTAGAAATAATAGAAAGAGCAAAATCCAATTTTGTAGGCGTATTACAACTCAGTAAAAACTTTGGTTTTGTAGTACCCGATAATAATAAAATGTATGCAGATATATTTATATCTAAAGACAATTTAGACGGTGCGGTAGATGGCGATAAAGTAATAGCTACACTCACAGATTGGCCAGAGAATTCTAAAAATCCTTTTGGAAAAATAACCCAAGTACTAGGAAAACCAGGAGAACACAATACCGAAATTCACAGTATTTTAGCGGAATACGGTTTGCCCTATGAATTTCCTGCGCATGTGGAAAAAGAAGCGCAGGATTTAGATACACGAATAACTGAAGAAGAAATTGCCAAGCGAAGAGATATGCGTGGCGATCTTACCTTTACCATAGATCCTAAAGACGCAAAGGATTTTGACGATGCTTTGTCTTTTAAAATATTGGAAAATGGAAATTACGAAGTAGGCGTACATATTGCAGATGTTTCGCATTACATTCCTTTAGATTCTGAATTGGAAAGAGAAGCTTATGAACGTGCAACCTCGGTCTATTTAGTAGATAGAGTAGTACCAATGCTTCCAGAAATGCTATCCAATGGTGTTTGTTCTTTAAGACCCCATGAAGAGAAACTTACGTTTTCTGCGGTTTTTGAACTCAATGAAAAAGCACAAATTGTAAACGATTGGTATGGAAGAACCGTTACCTATTCCGATCAGCGATTTGCCTATGAAGAAGCTCAGGTAATTATCGAAGAAGGAAAAGAAAATACAAAAATTACCATTCCAGAAGAAATTTCAATTCAAAACGGTTCTTATGAGGTTTCAGAAGACATTGTGAATGCAGTCTTAAAGATGGATACGTTAGCTAAAATAATGCGTAAAAAACGCTTAAAAGACGGCGCAATCACTTTTGATAGAGTAGAAGTGAAGTTCAATTTAGACGAAGAAGCCAATCCTTTAGGCGTATTTTTTAAAGAATCGAAAGATGCTAATAAGCTTATTGAAGAATTCATGCTCCTGGCAAATAAAAAAGTATCAGAATTTATTGGGAAGAAAAAAGGAAGACCTTCCAATGACACCTTCATTTATAGAGTGCATGACGAACCGAATGTAGACAAACTACAGGCACTACAGGGTATCATTCACAAATTTGGATACAGCATCGATTTAAAATCGAGAAAATCAACTTCTGATAGTTTGAATAAATTACTGGTAGATGTACATGGAAAAGGAGAATCGAATATGATTGAAACTTTGGCAATACGCACTATGAGCAAAGCCGAATATACCACCAATAATATTGGTCACTATGGTTTGGCTTTTGAATATTATTCGCATTTTACCTCACCAATTCGAAGGTATCCAGATGTCATGGCACATCGCTTATTACAACATTATCTCGATGGAGGGAAGTCTCCGAAACAAGAAGAATACGAAGAAAAATGTAAACATGCATCTGAAATGGAATACCTAGCTACCAAAGCCGAAAGAGATTCCATAAAATACATGCAAATTAAATACATGCAAGACCACCAAGATCAAGAGTTTTTAGGGGTTATTTCTGGAGTCACAGAATGGGGAATTTATGTAGAAATTATAGAAAACAAATGTGAAGGAATGGTGCGTACACGCGATATCAAAGACGATTATTATATTTTCGATGAAAAACAAATGGCTTTGGTAGGACAGTCCACAAAAAACATGTACCAATTAGGTATGGAAGTCAACGTAAAAGTAAAAAATACTGATTTAGATAGAAAACATCTAGACTTTACCCTATTAACTTAATTCGCACAATGAAGAACAAAATAATTATCGCATTTCTACTCGTTACAACTTTTGGATTCACCCAAGAAAAAGTGAATATAGAGTTAAAAACCATAGATGAATTAAAAGTATACAATGGACTTACAGTACATCTTATAAAATCTACTGAACAACGACTGGAAATTACAGGAAAAAACGCCGCTGACGTTTCCGTAAAAAACAAAAAAGGAGTACTTAAAATTGCTATGAATATTGCAAGTACATTTAGTTCAAAAAATGTACATATCAACTTGTATTACAACAGTAATATTGGAGAACTCGATGTCAATCAAGGTTCAGTAATCCGATCCGACGAAAAATTTAAACAAACTCAATTAAAAGTCAGTTCTCAAGAAGGATCTTATATAAAACTGGAGGTGGCGGTTGATTATTTGCATATAAAAGGGATTACAGGAGGAAATATTCAATTAAAAGGAAATTGTAAAACACAAAATGTAGCTATTGTATCAGGTGCAAACTATGAAGGCTTTGAGTTGAAATCGGAACAAGCAACAGTGTATGCTTCTACCGGAGGAAAAGCTGAAATTTATGTTACGGAAGCTCTGGAAGCCAAAGTAAAATTGGGAGGAACCATACTTTATGATGGAAAACCAAAATCTGTGAGTACCACAAAAGTAATGGGAGGGAACATTAACGATTATGCTAAAGGGACCCAGAAAAAGAAAGAAAAGACTTCTTACGAAACTAAAACCCCTAAGAAAGATTAAGTAAATCTAAGTATTTATAAAAGAAAATATATACAAATCCACCCGAGGCGGGAGGTCTCCTTAACTCCTCACTCCAAGAGTTCTCTATAACTCACCACTTAACGCTCAAAACTCAAAACTAACTATGTTATGTAAATCAAAGTTACTATATTTGTTTTCTAAACAGAGATGAAATGAATACACAAAGCATATTTTTAGGCATGATTGGCCCACCACAAGTAATTCTTATTGTAGTTGTAGTACTGCTGTTATTTGGAGGTAGAAAAATTCCTGAATTGATGAAAGGATTAGGAAGTGGTATCAAGGAATTTAAAAATGCTTCGAAAGACGAAGACAAACCCGATTCTAAAGAAGAAAATAAAAAATAAATTAGTTTTTTACTAATGATTAAAATCGAAGCATAACGCTTCGATTTTTTTTTAGGTATTTGTAAAAGACCCGTTATTGACGTATTTGGTACAGTTATTGTTAAGAATGCTCTGTTTTTAGAATAAAATTCACCTTATTTTTGTAGACGAAAAATCATTGATACATGAAGTCCTCCTTGTCGGTAAACGATAAAATTTCAAAAACCAGCACGATTAAAATTGCTGAGTTTAGAAAACATATTCGCAAAACAAAACCGCACAAACACAACAAATACCTAGAGTTGGTCTTTTTTGTGAAAGGAACCGGAAATCACACCATAGATATTGAACAAATACCTATTGAACCCAACCAGCTGTTTGTGGTTAGAAAAGATCAAATTCATTTTTGGGATATTACCTCAAAACCTTCAGGATATGTAATTTTGCTTAAAAACTCATTTGTAGAAGAGAGTATAGACCTTGCAATGAAACAATTACTTTATGAGATAAGTAATTATACCTACCTGTTTCCAAAAGACCCTAGGGCAATTCAAAGTTTATTTCAACTTATGGTCGAAGAATACGAAAACAACGCTGAAGAAAACCATACCATTTTGGAAGGCATGTTCAAGGCACTACTAGGTAAACTTTTGCAAACAGATCATAAAATTGTTCAAAAAAACAACTCCTTGTACGATAACTTTGTGGCTTTGTTACGTGATCAAAATACAAATCATACAAAAGTTGAACAATTTGCGGAAGCATTGCATACAAGTCCTCAAAACCTTAATGCAGTTTGCAGAAAAAAACAAGACAAATCGGCCTCCGAAGTGCTTTCGGAATATACCAATAGTGAAGCAAATCGTCTTTTGATTTACAGTGATTTAAATATCAATGAAATAGCACATGAACTCAATTTTAAAGACAATTCTCACTTTACGAAATTTTTTAAAAGACACACAGGTCTAACCCCTAGAAACTATAGAGAAAACCATAGATAAGACCACAATATTTTCAAATAGACCATAAATATCTGAGATTATATAATACTTTTGCAAAATGAAAATGATAAACCAACCGTTTCGTATCACATTTTAAATTATAAAACATGAAACAATTAAAAAAATTGAAAGTGAGTTTGTTTAGCATCTTTTTGCTTGGACTCACAGTAGCAACTGCTCAAAAAGGAAACGTTATAGGATCCGTAGTGGATAAAAACACCAACGAACCGGTGCCTTTTGCAACGGTAGTCGTAAAATCGGCCGATAAAACAGATGGTACAAGTTCTGATTTTGACGGAAACTTTTCATTAGAAAACTTACCAGTAGGAACCTATAAAGTAGAGGTTTCTTATATTGGTTTTGAAAATACTGTGATAGATGCAGTTGTAGTAAAGAATGATGGTCAATTAGATTTAGGGAAAGTAGGTTTAGCCGTGAGTACCGAAGCTTTAAAAGAAGTTACTATTACAGGAGTTAATAAAACGCAGGTGACTAAAATTGATAGAAAGACCTATTCTACAAAAGACTTTGATACCGCTAAAGGAGGAAACGCTGCCGATGTGTTAGGTAAACTGCCTTCTGTAACCGTACAACCCGACGGAAATGTATCCGTACGTGGTACCTCAGATTTTATGGTATATCTAAACGGAAAACCTACCAATATTGACGCATCTACTTTGTTAAATCAGATTTCGAGTAACGATATAGATAAAATTGATATCATTTCTGTACCTACCGCACGTTACGACGCACAAGGAAAAGGAGGAATCATCAACATCAAAACAAAAAGTACTGGTCTGCTAGGCTTCTCAGCTACAGCAACCGGAACCATTGGAGGTGCACCATGGGCAAATGATACCGATCTATACAGCGGACATAAAATGAATGATGGTCGCTATGTAGCGGGTATCAATTTGATGTACAACACTAAAAAATACTCGTTGCACGGTTCTTTTAACTACAATGAAAAGAATGTAAACGGAATGCGTATCGGTAGAGCACGCGTTTTGGTTGAAAACGATGAAACAAGCCCTTCAGCTTATTTTCATATGAACGCACAAGGGGAAAGACCAGAATGGTACAAATACTATTCTGCAAATGTTGGTGTAGATTTCCATTTGAGTGAGAACAAAGAATTGTCTTTCTCTTATTTCTACGGAAATAGAAACAATGGTAGAGCAGCATATTATGTATATGATACCTACAACGGTGGTGTAGATACAGCGGTAGAAGACGGAACAAATGTTGAATATATTTACAACCCAAATATAGATAACAGATATGGTGACTACAATACTGCCAGTGTGGATTATTCGGTAGATTTTGAAGAAGGATCTGATTTAAAATTGTCGGGTACTTACGAAAGTTCTAGCTTGAGTAGAGAATTGTCGAATACAAACTATTTCTATAATTCTAGAGAAGATCTAGATAACGATATAGGGAGTGGTTATGAAAATGGTAGTAGAGAAAGTAGCGAATATGGAATGTCGGACGATACACCTTTAAAAGGATTTCGTGTTTCAGCTGACTATGAGAAAGAATTCGACAATGGTGGTTCCATAGGAGTAGGAGCGCAATTTCAAAACATTGGAATTGAAGGAGATTTTAATTTCTATAACGATTTGGTTACAGAAGATTTAGACAATACAATTGACCTAGATAGGTCTGTATATGCAGCCTATATAGATTACGCCAGATCTGGAGAAAAATGGTCGTATAACTTCGGTTTGCGTACAGAATACGGAGATCAAAGCACATTTATTTCCAACACGTCTTACTTAGGAGATTTTGGATTATCTGAAGAAAATAACTACGAACAAACAAAACTAGACTTATTCCCTTCTGCACATATCAACTACCAGGTAAATGACAATACCAAATATATTTTAGCGGCAAGCAGAAGAATCAACAGACCGTCATTGACAAAAATGGCACCGTTTTTATACCGTCGTCACTTTGAAGTATATGTAATTGGAGATCCAACATTAGAATCAGAATACTTGAACAATGTAGAGCTTTCTTATGAAACCAATGTAGGTAAGCAAAACATCAACTTAACAGGTTTTTATAGAGGAACAGAAAATGCAGTATTTAGAGTAAATACGACCACTACAGCCGTTGAAAACCCTGAAATGCATGCAATTCTAAATGAAGATGTGTTGATTCGTTCCTATACAAATGCAGGAAACTCAACCGCTATAGGAGGGGAGTTAACAGCCAACTTATTTCTAAATTCATGGGCTAAATTTTTAGTAGGAGGATCTTTGTACAACTTTAAAATTAAAGGAGATGTCTTTGGATACGCTGTAGACCAGGAAAGCACAAACTGGAGCTTAAAAGGAAATATGAACTTAGATATTTCAGAAGAATTAAGTACTACTTTAGATTATAACTATACTTCTGGAACAGTAACATCTCAAGGTTCGAACGACTATTTCCAAATGGCAAATATTTCATTTAACTATTCACCTGAAAAATTGGAAGGTTGGGACTTTAGTTTAAGAGGATTGGATTTGTTGAGTACAAACCTACAAGGTTTAGACACCAATGCATTTAATCAACAAAATCAACAAATCTTTTATCAGGAAACAGAATACCATAGAAATGGTCCTGTTGTAGAATTAGGGGTTACCTATACATTCAACAAATTTAAAAAGAAGAAAAAAGCGAAAAAAGTAAAAGCTGAGGAGCACTTTAAGTAAAATAGCAACGTTTGTTTTAAAAACCCTTGATATATGTGTATCAAGGGTTTTTTGTTTTAATGGAAATAACTTTATTATTTACAAAGTTCGTGATATGCTCATTTGTTCCTAGCATTCATTGGTTCTCAATACACTTGATCGTTCCTCACAAGCACTGGTTCTCGATACACTTGTTCGTTCCTCACAAGCACTGGTTCTCGATACACTTGTTCGTTCCTCACAAGCACTGGTTCTCGATACACTTGTTCGTTCCTCACAAGCACTCGAACTGACGTGCTTTACGACGTCACTTCGAGTGATTTTCGACGTAGGAGAAAATTGTATCGAGAAGTCGACGTAGGACAAAATTGTATCGAGAAGTGGTTTCAGTATGTTTTAATAGTGTAAATAACTGATATATAATATTTTGTAATACAGTTAAAAACAATTATTCCGTATATTTAAATTAAAAAAGCTATGAAAACGTACTATGTATACATACTGAAGTGCTCGGATAAAACCTACTATACAGGAATTACCAATAATATAAATAGACGATTATTTGAACATAAAAAAGGAAAATATCCCGGTTCTTATACGTATTTAAGAAGACCTGTGGTTTTAGTCTATTATTGTGATTTTACAAATGTAGGTTTTGCCATTGACACCGAAAAGCAAATAAAGAAATGGTCCAAAGCTAAAAAAGAAGCATTGATTTCTGGGTCCTATGACTTACTTCCTAACTTGGCGAGAAAAAAGTTTAAATAATTTTCGTTCCTCACAAGCACTGGTTCTCGATACACTTGTTCGTTCCTCACAAGCACTCGAACTGACGTGCTTTACGACGTCACTTCGAGTGATTTTCGACGAAGGAGAAAATTGTATCGAGAAGTCGACGAAGGACAAAATTGTACATTGCTTTCGCGTAGCTTCAGCGAAGCAAAGTCGAGAAGTCTTAGGCTAATTTTATTTTTTAGTCTTCTTTATTGAAGGATTTTCACTATCCTTTATTTTATTCGCTGCCACCAAACTCGTCACCATATCATTTAACATAGAACTCGCCGCATTCGGGTTGTTAGGTAATAATATCAAATTGCTATTAGTATCAGAACCAATTGATTGTAGGGTATCGTAATGTTGAGTAATCACAATCAAAGCAGAAGCTTCTTGTGAATTGATACCCGCTTTGTTCAACACATCCACAGACTCTTCCAGTCCGCGCGCAATCTCTCTTCGTTGATCCGCAATACCCATCCCTTGCAGTCGTTTACTTTCAGCTTCGGCTTTCGCACGTTCTACAATTAAAATACGTTGTGCGTCTCCTTCGAACTGTGCGGCTAATTTCTCACGTTCTGCGGCATTGATTCTATTCATAGCCTCCTTTACCTGAGCATCGGGGTCTATATCGGTCACTAGCGCCTTTACAATATCATATCCATACCCAAGCATCGATTCTTTGAGTTCGCGCTGTATAGCCTGTGCTATGTCGTCCTTCTTTTCAAAAACATCGTCCAACTTCATTTTCGGTACTTCGGCGCGTACCGTATCAAAAATATAGGCCGTAATCTGGTCGTGTGGATTTTGCAACTTGTAAAACGCATCGTATACCTTTTCACGTAAAATTTGAAACTGTACTGAAATTTTTAACTGCACAAATACATCATCTTTGGTTTTGGTTTCTACAATCACATCCAATTGTTGAATTTTTAAACTTACACGTCCCGAAATTTTATCTATCAAAGGAATTTTAAACTGGAGGCCCGACTGGCGGATGCTCACAAATTTTCCAAAGCGTTCAACAATAGCGGTTGTTTGTTGCTTTACAATAAAAAAACCCAAAGAGGCAATGACCAATAATGGGGCTAAATAAATTAAATTTTCCATATTTTATATTTTTAAGGATACAATGTTAAATGTACAACCTTTTCAATAAAATTCTATTTAGATTAAAAAAATAGTAACTTTGAAATTAAAACAAACAGATGAAAAAATTTATTATTGGCAGTATTGCAACCATTTTAATAGCCACAACACTTTATTTTACAACGATATATTACTGGAGTTATAGTGAAGGATACCGTTCTGGTCAACTCGTAAAATTAACCTACAAAGGACTTTTGTTTAAAACCTATGAAGGAGAAGTAAGTCAAGGTGTATCGGAAGCACAGCGCTTTCATTTTTCAGTAGAAGAAAAAGAAGAAAAAGTTATTGAATTACTTCAGTTGTATCAAGGTAATAACGTGCGTTTGAAATACAAAGAACGTTTTGCTACCTTCCCTTGGTGGGGAGATACCAAGTATTTCATCATCGATGTTGAAAAAGTAGACCAACTAACGAATTAAAAACCTGAACCAACGGGTTCCCACACCTACTAGTTTATTTAAACCTAGTAGGTGTGGTTACAATTTATCAACCGCATTTTCAATGCGTTGTATACTTGCTTCCTTTCCAATCATCGCTGCAATATCGAACAGATGAGGGCCTTTTAAAGCGCCTACCAAACTTAATCGTAAAGGCTGCATAACCTTTCCAAAACCTATTTCTTTTGATGTAATCCATTCCTTTAAAATGGTTTCTACATTTTCGGAAGAAAAATCATCAATTGCGTTTAATACTTCAATTACCTCAGTCATAAGACTGCCTGTATCTGCCTTCCATTGCTTTTTAGACGCTTTGGCATCGTATTCCATTGGAGCTGTAAAAAAGAAATCACTCAAGTTCCAAAAATCAGTGACAAAGGTGGCGCGTTCTTTAATTAGACCTACAACCGTTTCAATATAGTCAGGTGTACTTTCAATCCCTTTTCCTTTTAAAATAGGAGCGTAAAGAGTTGCTAGGATACTATTTTCTTTTTGTTGTAAGTATTGTTGGTTGAACCATTTCGTTTTATCTGGGTTGAATTTTGCACCTGCTTTACTTACGCGATCCAAACTAAAACTGTTCGCCAATTCTTCCAAAGAAAACAACTCCTGTTCTGTTCCAGGATTCCAACCCAACAAAGCCAACATATTTACAAAAGCATCGTTAAAATACCCGTCCTCACGATAGCCGCGAGAAACCTCTCCTGTATTTTCATTCGTATACGCTAAAGGAAACACTGGGAAACCTAGCTTGTCGCCATCACGCTTGCTCAATTTTCCTTTCCCAACAGGTTTTAATAATAAAGGCAAATGTGCAAACTGAGGCGCATTCCAACCAAGCGCTTCATACAATGCAATATGCAATGGGAGGGAAGGTAACCATTCTTCACCGCGAATTACATGTGATATTTCCATCAAATGGTCATCCACAATATTCGCCAAATGATACGTAGGCATACCATCGCTTTTAAACAACACCTTATCATCTAGCAAAGCGCGTTTAAAAGACACATTTTTACGAATGCTGTCTTCAGCATCAATAGTAGCATCTTCACTGTGTATTTCAGGTTGGTACATCTTAAATCGCACCACATAAGCATCTCCATTAGCAATACGTTTTTCAACCTCTTCTGCAGAAAGACTTATAGAATTGGTAAGCTTGGCTCTGTTGTGCCAGTTGTAGATAAACGTTTTGCCTTTTTCCTCATGGTCTTTTCTGTGAAAATCTAACTGATCGGCAGTATCAAAAGCAATATAAGCATCTCCAGAAGCAATTAAAGCATCGGCATATTGCTTGTACAAATGCTTGCGTTCCGATTGTCGGTATGGACCAAATTTCTCATTCTTTCCAGGCGCTTCGTCAAAAGGAATACCACACCATTCCATAGCCTCCACAATATATTGTTCTGCATTGGCTACATATCTTGTTTGATCGGTGTCTTCAATACGCAATACAAAAGTACCTCCGTGTTTTTTGGCAAATAAATAGTTGTACAAAGCGGTTCTTACGCCGCCAATATGTAAAGGTCCGGTTGGACTGGGTGCAAATCGCACTCTAACGTTGTTCATAATCTGAAAATTTGAAATGCAAAGATAATGAACCCTGTGCAGATGTTAGAAGAGAAATTTCAGAATCTTAGGGTTTTCGACAACGAACAAACAGAAAAGGTGGTCGTCTTCTTTCGTCTTTCAGTTCGGGAGCATCCTTTTCAAAAGCCGGCAATGCAAATGGCTCCCCTAAATGGTCGATTAAAAAGCCATGTTTTATAAGGGTGTTGATAATATTTTCTAAAGTTCTGTGGTATTTGAGTACATCTTCCACAAACCAATCGTGTCTTCTTGCTCCTTCCTCGTGGTAATTATCTACAATCCAATGTTTTTTATCGCCGTTAGCATCCTGTTGCCAGCTTGTTTTTTCAATATTAGCCAAGGTATAAGGGTGTTCTTGTGAAAACAATAAGACACCGCCAGGTCGCAAGGTTCGTTTGATGTTTTGTATCAAAGTTTTATAGTCTTCAATATAGTGAAAACAAAGGGAGCTAACCACCACATCAAAGGCATTTTCTGGGTAATCGTATTCTTGAATGGGACTTATACAATAACTGAGGTTGGGTGCTGCATAATTTTCACGTGCGTGCTGAACCATGTTTTCAGAAATATCTACAGCAACCACTTTTTTAGCCCCTCCTTGAATGTATTCATAACTGGCTTTGCCAAACCCACAACCCAAATCCAGAATATCCTTTTCTTTTACCTCGGGAAGTAATTTTTTAAAATGGGGATTCTCTAATTCGTTGTTCAAACCATTACTTTGCTTTCGCAAAGCAATATAGTTTTCGTAAAAAGCTGTATTGTCATAAATGTTTTGGTTTGGCTCGATTCCTTCCATCTCAAAAGTGTTTTTTTGCAATTTACGTATGTTTTTATGAAGTAGGTTAGTCGGTTCATTTTTTTTATTAGCATGCACAATAGCACCATCTTTGCAAGTGATTCATGTTTGGTCTACAATCACTATCTTTGCAAAAATTTTTTATCATGATTGATTTCAATTACGAATTGGAGTTTGAATTAGCGGATGAAGCGTTGTCTAAAAAATGGATTGAGCTTTGTGTTGCGTCCTACGGGTTTAAACTTGGAGAACTAAACTATGTGTTTTGTGACGATGCGTATTTGTTGAAGTTGAATATTGAGTTTTTACAGCACGATACACTTACCGACATCATAAGTTTTGATTACACGATGGGGAAGTTGGTTGGTGGTGATATTTTTATTTCCATTGAACGGGTGCGTGAAAATGCGCAAGAATTGGAAATTCCTTTTGAAGAAGAATTGCAAAGAGTTATGATCCATGGCGTATTGCATTATATGGGGTATAAAGATAAAAGTAGAGATGATAAAAAAGAGATGCGTTTGCAAGAGGATGTATGTATTAAACAGTTAAAACATTCAAAAACAAGTAGTTAACAATAAAGTTCCACGTGGAACACAATAAAAGAAGGAATGAGTTTATTTACAGATACATATGATGTTATTGTTGTGGGTGGTGGGCATGCTGGTAGCGAAGCCGCTGCGGCAAGTGCCAACATGGGTGGTAAAACCTTGTTGATTACAATGAGTCTTCAAAATATTGCTCAGATGAGTTGTAATCCTGCAATGGGTGGAATTGCAAAAGGTCAGATAGTTCGCGAAATTGATGCGCTTGGGGGGTACAGTGGAATTGTAACTGACGAAACCGCGATTCAGTTTAAGATGTTGAATAAATCAAAAGGACCTGCAATGTGGAGTCCGCGTGCACAAAGTGACCGTATGCGTTTTGCTGAAAAATGGCGAAATATGTTGGAGCAAACCGATAACCTAGATTTTTATCAGGATATGGTTTCGGGTTTGTTGATTGAAGATAATGTTATTGTGGGTGTTCGTACTGGTTTAGGAATTGAAATCAAAGCAAAAACAGTTATTATTACGGCGGGAACCTTTTTAAATGGTTTGATTCATATAGGAGAAAAAACCTTTGGTGGTGGAAGGGCAGGGGAAGCAGCTTCAACAGGAATAACCGAAGACTTGGTAAAAGTTGGGTTTGAAGCTGGAAGAATGAAAACCGGAACACCTCCGCGTGTAGATGCGCGTTCACTTGATTTTTCTAAAATGATTGAACAACCGGGGGACGAAAAACCAGAAAAATTTTCCTACGCCTCTACTACAAAAAGGTTGAAAGAACAACGATCTTGTTATATGTCTTATACATCACAAGAAGTACATGATTTGTTGCGCTCTGGATTTGACAGGTCTCCTATGTTTAATGGAAGAATTAAAAGTACAGGGCCTAGATATTGTCCATCTATAGAAGATAAAATTGATCGATTTGCTACAAAGGATAAACATCAAATATTTGTTGAGCCCGAAGGATGGGATACCACAGAGATTTATGTAAATGGTTTTTCAACCTCATTGCCGGAAGATGTTCAAGACAAAGCTTTACGTAAAGTAGCGGGCTTTGAAAATGTAAAGTTTTTGCGTTTTGGTTATGCTATAGAATACGACTATTTTCCACCTACACAGTTGCGACATACATTGGAAACAAAGCTTGTAAAGAACTTGTATTTTGCGGGTCAGATTAATGGAACAACTGGTTATGAAGAAGCGGCATCTCAAGGTTTGATGGCGGGTATTAATGCCGTGTTGAATGTGCAGAATAAAGAACCTTTTATTTTAAGTCGTTCCGAAGCGTATATAGGTGTTTTGATTGATGATTTGATTACAAAAGGAACAGAAGAACCTTACCGTATGTTTACGTCGCGTGCAGAATATAGAACCTTGTTGCGACAAGACAATGCCGATTTGCGTTTAACACCCAAAGCTTTTGAGTTGGGAATGGTTTCTCAAGAACGCCTAGATCGTGTAAAGGAAAAACAAGAGAAAACAGATTTGTTTGTTGCTTTTTTGCGTGATACGTCTGTATTACCCAAAGATGTAAACCCGATTTTGGAAGCTAAGAATTCGGCACCAATCAATCAATCTATGAAGATGTTTAAGATTGCTGCAAGGCCTCAATTGAACTTCGAAGATGTACGAAAGTTTCCAAAGGTTTCTGAGTTTATTGGAGCTAATTCTATAGATGATGAAATTGTTGAGCAAACGGAGATTCATGTAAAATACGCAGGGTATATTGACAAAGAAAAGCGAAATGCTGATAAGTTAACACGTTTAGAAAATGTAAGTATTCCGGAAAATTTTGACTATTCAAAAGTCAAATCCTTATCCATTGAAGCACGTCAGAAGTTGTCCAAAATAAAACCTGTTTCTATCTCACAAGCAAGTCGAATTAGTGGAGTTTCTCCAAGTGATATTTCTGTCTTGTTGGTATATATGGGTAGGTAGTATTAAATAACATAAAGGTAAATAATTTGTCGATTTTTCTTTTGGTTCCACGTGGAACGTTGTATTTTTTGAATTGAATTATTTGAGGTTTTAGGAGAGGGGTTAAGGAGTTAAGAATACGTATAAAACTCTTCCTTTAGGGGTGGGGAAAAGTTTTGTGATTACGAGTAGGAGTTGAGAAGTAAGGGCGTTAAGAATAGAAAAGTTTTGTTATACAATTCAACAGTCAATTGAAATAAATTCAACAGTCAAATGAAATAGCTGTGTAAAAAGTAGCGCGTATTGAGTAGAAAGTTAGTTTTTAATAGTTAAACCAAACAACCAAACAACCAAACAACCAAACAACCAAACAACCGCACAACCGCACAACCAAACAACCCCACAACCAAACAACCTTTCAAAAAATCAAAAAAATGAAATACAAATGCGTCTTGTTTGATTGCGATGGCGTGCTCGTCGATACAGAAGCAATTTCTGTTCAAGTATTGGTGGAGTTAGCGGCTACTTTAGGTTTGGAATTGGAACATGAATATGCGGTGGAAGTTTTTACAGGTTTATCACTTATGGCTTGTTTTCAGTTCATTCAAAACAGAGTAGGAGTGGCGTTGCCAAAAGATTTTGAACCCCGATTTCGCAAACGTACTTTTGAATTGTTTGAAAAAGAATTGAAAGCTATCGATGGAATTCACAAGGTGGTGGATGCACTTGAAATCCCATTCTGTGTAGCGTCGAGTGGCCCTCAAAATAAAATAGCACTCAACTTAAAACTTACAGGTTTGTACCACTATTTCGAAGGGAATATCTTTAGCTGTTTTGACATTCAAAAATGGAAACCCGATCCAGCTATTTTTTTACACGCAGCAAAAACAATGGGTTTTGAACCTCATGAATGTGTGGTGATAGAAGATAGTGTGCCAGGAGTTAAAGCTGCCTTGGCTGGAGGTTTTAAAGTGTACGCTTATGCCAATGCACGTACCGAAAAAAGGTTGGGTGATTTGGGTGCAAATCTCTTTTATAAAATGGATGCGCTTTTACCGCTATTAGCCAAAGAAGATTCTTAAATTAGCAAACCAAAATAGAAAACCACATGTGCGCACGAGCTGTAAATATTCCACCAAACCCATCCACTTTTGAAACCTATCTGTCTTGTAAAGATCATTTGGTAAGCGGTGAACAATTCGACTTGTTATTAGACGACAATCTAGATTTGTTAATGACTTCCCCAAAACCAGCATTCGAAGATTTAGGAAAATACTACGAAAGCGAGGCGTATATATCGCATACCGATGCTAAAATATCCATCGTGGATAAAGTGTATCAACTCGTAAAAAATTACAGTTTAAAACAAAAACTTAAACTGATAAATTCCTTCAATAATGAAAACAAAAATTTACTGGATATTGGTGCTGGTACGGGCGACTTTTTAAAAGTTTGTGAAGATAATGGATGGGAGGTTACCGGAATTGAACCCAATACCAAAGCACGTGAAATGGCAGTGTCTAAAATTGCGAATGCAAGTCTTTTTGAAAGTGTAGAGGATTTAAAAAAAGAAGAGAATGTCTTTCTCGGCTATGACGTAATTACGCTTTGGCATGTTTTAGAGCATGTACCTAATTTGGACGAAACTATTTTCAACTTAAAAAAACTGCTCAAACCAGAAGGTACCTTAGTGGTAGCGGTGCCTAATTTTAAAAGTTACGATGCAGTCTATTATAAAGCCTTTTGGGCAGCCTATGATGTGCCCAGACATCTTTGGCATTTTTCTCAAACAGCCATTCGAAGATTGTTCTTTTTTCAATCTATGGAAGTACAAGAAACCCTACCTATGAAATTCGATGCGTTTTATGTTTCCATGTTAAGTGAAAAGAATCGGCACAAAAAGAATAGATTTTTAAATGCTTTTTGGATTGGGTTGAGATCAAACCTAAAAGCAAAACGATCAAAGGAGTACTCTTCGCTAATTTATGTCATTAGAAACACCAAAAACTGGTTGTCGTAGGATTAGTTTGGTTTAAAACTAACAAAAGGTGTTCTGTGTTGGCGAATTTGTAAAAACCGCTTAGAAGGCTTTAAAACAAGTCTGTTTTTATAAAGATTATTTATGACGCTTGTGTTTTGTTATAAAAAAAGCTGATACTTCAATTATACCAAAATATACACACCAAAAACACTGATTAGAAAATACACAGCTAAAGAAGTGGCACCTTGGTAATCTTTTGCAACACGTTGTCCAATGAGCATGTATAAAATCGTATAACAGGAATATGTGCATCCAATTAAGGCATTCTCATTTTCATTCCCTCGAAACAATTGAAACAAACCTACCGTTAAAAAAAAGAGTGTGATGGTTTCTAAAAATACCAAGATCGCAAGCAAGGGTTTTATAAAAGAGCTTACAAAGGTATTTTCGAATGTCTCCCGAATATAAGCAACCGTACCTTTCCAGTCGGCAAATTTTTCAATTAGCGAAATACCATAAGTAATAATTAAAAAAGTTAAGATTAACAATTCGGTGTGGTGTGTCGTTAGAAGTCTCATTCGTTTTCGTTTTTAAATTCTATTCGTATCTCTGCTGATATAGCTTCTCCATCCGCTTCAGCTGGTTGCCAGGCTGGACTTTCGAGTACTAGTTTCTTTAATTTCTTTAAAAGTCGCTTGTTTTTCTTGTTAGTGTGTTTAAAATCAATAAGTTGCCCTTTTTTATCTACCGTAAACTCAATATGAATTTCATCTTCAATAGCTGCTTTTTTATAACGACTACTCAGTTGTTCTAGTAACCACATCTTATAGGCCTCGACTGAACCTTGAGGAGGGATAGCAGTAGCTGCAATAGTAGTGTCTTTTGGGCTAGTTTCATCTATGGCAGTTACAGCTCCGGTTAAGTCCTTTTTCTGAACAGTGCCATAGCCTACAACCACAACTTCTTCAAGTGAATCTTCGCGTTCCTCCATAACAACTGTCATAGCATCATCAGAAGGACGAAATGCCTTTTCAAAACCGAGACCGTCAAAAATTAAAGTGTCGTTGGGTTCAGAATCGATGTTAAAATTCCCGTCGAAATCACTCGTTACAGAACCATCTTTTCCTTTGATGGAAATCTGAATACCAGGTAAAGGTTCTTTTGAATTGTTTGTAATCGTTCCACGTGTAGTAGTCCGTTTTGACTTCGCTATTATAAATGTTTTCACAGGTTCAGGGGTCGATGTGGTTGGAGGGGCCTGAGTTTTGCTTTGCTGCGGAGCTGCTTCGGAAACAGGAGTTTCCAAAATCGTTTCCTCCGTTTCTTCCGAAACCACAATGGCGTCACCTTCCGAAATAGTGTCGATATCAAAATCGTTTACAATAATTTGGTTGCTGTCAAATTCCCGAGCGGCGGGTATTTCTTGTACTTCCGGACTTAGTGTAAAATACAGCAATGCACCAAGTCCTACAACCAGAAGAATAGAAGCCGCCATTCTGTACTTTCTTAGGCTAACGAGCAGCCCTTTTTTTGGAATCGGTTTTGCAAAACGTTGCTGTAATTTCTGTAAATCTTTTATAAGGATTTCAGGGGCCAATGTTTCCATGCCTTCGAGAGCTTCCTCCTCAAAAGGATCACTCAGAGAGTTTTTTTCAAAGGCATGACGCTCCTTATCTGCTAAGCTATTTTGCAGATAAGCCATAAATTGCTGCCATGTATTCTTATTTGTTGCCATGGTCCTCCAAACAGATTTTTAAATTGCGTTTGCCATTTTGAATGGCACTCTTTACTTTTTTCTCTTCCAGTTTTAAACCCGCTGCAATTTCACGGTAACATTGCTCGTCATAATAAAACAACTGAACACATTCTTGCTGTACCTTTTTGAGTTTTTCCATACACTCCTGAAGTGCCACAGATTTCGTGCGTGCACGCTGACTATCTATAGGGTGCATTTCTACCTCAGTTTCCATAAAAAAATCACGTGCATAGGCTTCAACTTGCTTTTGACTGGCTTTTTCTTTGCGAAGTTGCATCAAACAAAAATTACGGGTAACACCGTAGAGCCAATTTTTAAAAATGCGAATTTCATGCTTAGGTATTTCCTTCAGCAACACTTCAAAAATTTGCAAAACAGCATCTTGACTGTCCTCACGGTTCTTTAAATACTTCAAACAAACCCCATAAATCAAATGGGTATAGCGGCTGTACAATTCGGCCAAGATGTCCATATCATGGGTGTTTCGGTAGCTTTCTATAAGCTCCGCGTCGCTTTCCTCTATGTGTTTGTTCGTTGAAAATTGCACCCCTACAATGTACACATAAAAAAAAAATTAAAAAACTTTTATGGAATATTAGGATTGGGTACATCTTATTAGAAAAATGTTTCACCAAAAAAAACACATCATGAAGAACTACATTTTAAGTATCGCCCTCTTTTTATTTTCGACAAGTTTGCTTTTGGCAACTCCCATTACCGGAATAGTAAAAGAACCCAATGGAACCCCAATCCCTGGTGTTCATGTTGAACTCAAAAGCAACCATAACATACATACGACCAGCGATTTTGACGGGAAATTTCAAATGCATGCTGCTCCCGGACAGTGGCTTGTTTTTTCCATGATTGGTTACGAAACTAAAGAAGTAAAAGTAGGTAAATCCAACCGTATCATTGTTGTTTTGAATGCTACTTTAGACGCTCTCGAAGAAGTGGTAATCATAGGCCATGGAAACCTTCATAAAAAAGAGATTTCCGGAGCCGTTAACATGGCTTCTATGCCAAGAAACAGCGCATTTAGAATTGCAAAAGATCCCATACATATGAATTCAGTATCTCGAATTGAAGACAACGAATCCTATGCAGAAATTGATGAAAACGGATTTCAAAACCCGCTTCAAAATCCGTTGTCTACCTTTTCTATAGATGTAGATGCTGCTTCTTATAGCAATGTCAGACGTTTTATTACACAAGGACAAAAACCACCGAAAGATGCCGTGCGTATTGAAGAACTCATCAACTATTTTAACTACGATTATAAACAGCCCAAAGGGAAAACGCCTTTTTCTATACACACCGAATTGGCGGCTTGTCCATGGAACACTGACAATCAATTGTTGCATATTGGTTTGCAAGGAAAAACCATTGATACCAAGGACGCACCGGCCAGTAATTTGGTGTTTTTATTAGATGTTTCGGGATCAATGCGTAGCCCCAATAAATTGCCATTGCTTAAAAAAGCCTATACTTTATTGGTGCAACAAATGAGAGCAAAAGACAAGGTAGCCATTGTGGTCTATGCCGGAAGTTCAGGCATCGTATTGCCATCGACTTCAGGAGCTGAAAAGGCAAAAATAATTGCCGCCTTAAATCAGTTACAAGCCGGAGGAGGCACCGCTGGAGCCGCCGGATTGGAATTGGCCTATCAGCTGGCACAAGAAAACTTTATCAAAGATGGGAACAACAGAATTATTTTGGCTACCGATGGCGATTTCAACTTGGGACCGTCATCAGACAAAGCCATGGAAACCCTTATTGAAGCCAAACGTAAAAAAGGAATTTTTATCTCCGTAACCGGTTTTGGAATGGGTAATTACAAAGACAGCAAAATGGAAATCATCGCCGACAAAGGCAATGGAAATTACAGTTATATAGACAATCTGTTGGAAGCACAAAAAGTGTTTATCAATGAATTTGGAGGTACGCTACATACCTTAGCAAAAGATGTAAAAATTCAGATTGAATTCAATCCCGCGCTTGTTAAGAAATACCGATTGATAGGTTATGAAAATCGTTTGTTGGCGGCAGAAGATTTTCAAAATGATGCCAAAGATGCGGGTGAGTTGGGCGCAGGTCATACGGTAACCGCCTTGTATGAAATTGTACCCACAAGTTCCAAAGTTAAGGACGATACCGATTTAAAATACCAACAAACAAAAACAAGTGTTTCCAATGATTTTGGAGATGAATTGGCCACCGTAAAATTTCGATACAAACAACCTAAAGCAACGAAAAGCAGGTTGTTAGAAAAAGTGATTGAAAACAAACCGGTAGATTTTGATAAAAGCTCTGAGAATTTTCAGTTTGCAAGCGCGGTTGCCGGTTTTGGTATGTTGCTTCGAGATTCCGATTATCAAGGAGATTTGAGTTATGAGCAATTGATACATATGGCCACCGAAGCCAAAGGAGTGGATAGTTTTGGTTATCGATCGGAGTTTATTCGTTTGTTATCGCTCGTTGAACAACTTTAAAAAGAAGGTGTTGTTGTAGCCATAGGGGATTAGACAATAGGCAGTAGTTAGATTTTTAGAGTAATTCAACCCTTCAAGACTGCATGACGGCACGACGATAAGACCAGCAGACCAGCCGACCTCTCGACTGCACGACCCAAATACAAAACAAGGTATTTGGGTTGTAAAACTAAATCTATAACAGGTTATTTGGGTTGTAAAACTAAATATATTATAGTATATTTGGGTTGTAAAACTAAATTTATGATAGATTAGCTCATGGAAAGACATGCGTTTTCAGACCTGGTTAAATGGAAGACAAAAGCAAGAAGAAAGCCATTGTTATTGAGGGGAGCAAGGCAAGTTGGAAAGACTTGGTTGGTGGAGAAATTGGCAAGAGAGCAATTTTCTTCCATGGTAAAAGTTGATTTTGAAGAAAACAGTGACTATGGTCTTTTGTTTGAAGGAGATTTGAGTCCGCTAAAAATTTGTTCCGAATTAGAGCTGAGAACAGGAATTTCTATTGTACCCGGAAAAACACTATTGTTTTTTGATGAAATTCAGGAATGCCCTCGTGCCATCCTATCACTTAGGTACTTTCTTGAAAAAATGCCTGAAATCCATGTAATTGCAACAGGTTCACTTTTAGAATTTGCTTTTAAAGAGATTTCTTTTCCAGTGGGTAGAATACAATCTTTGGAAGTTTTTCCTATGTCGTATTCTGAGTTTTTAACAGCTTTAAATTATAAAAAAGCGGCAGAAATATGCTCTGCACCAATCATTGAAGTTTCCAAACCCACGCATGAATTTCTATTAGATCAATTGCGTATCTATTGGTTGATTGGAGGGATGCCGGAATGTGTAAAAACCTATAGAGACAGTTTATCAATCAAACAAGCTGTTGAAGTTCAAAAAGAACTGATTGAGACCTATCAATTGGATTTTAACAAATACAAACCACAGACAGATATTCAATGTTTGAAATCGGTATTTTCAAAAGTTGCTGCCAGTATCGGACAGCAAACGAAATACACTAGTTTGTCAAAAGATTTTACAATTCCGACAACAAAAAAAGCCTATGAAAGTCTTTTACTAGCCAGACTGATTAAAAAAGTAAAAGCAGTTAGCAGTCCGGGTATACCTTTAGAGGCACAAGCATCGGATAAAAAATTCAAAAATGTATTTCTCGATATTGGTTTGATGAATCAATTGATGGAGTTGGACTATAATGAAGCCTTGAATCATAAAAATTTAGTAGCGATTTATAAAGGGCAGCTCGCCGAGCAATTTGTTGGTCAAGAACTTGCTGTAGCTATGCAACAACAGCACTATTATTGGGCAAGAGCGGCAAAAAGCAGCAATGCTGAAATAGATTATTTGGTCACTAGTGCTGGAAGCTTGATTCCAATAGAGGTAAAGGACGGGCCTTCTGGAAAATTGAGAAGCCTGCATCTTTATCGTTCAACTTATCACCCCGATTTCTCTGTTGTGTTTTACGCTGGTGAGATGCGTTTTTTAAACACAGAAAATCTTCTTTTTTTACCACTATATTTTGTCAATTCTTTCGCTCGATATGGCGCTCCAAAGACTTCTATGTAGCCATCGGGGAATAGGCAGGAGGCAAAAGTAGGATAAATCGAAACCCTTTGCGCCTCTGTCCCTCTGTTCCTTTTTTTATCAGTTCAAGACTGCATGACGGCACGACGATAAGACCAGCAGACCAGCAGACCAACAGACCGCACGACTGCATGACCCAAAAACACCATAGTTTACTTTTCGTTATATTTGTGTAAACCACTCATTTACCTTCAAATAACGAAACCTATGAAAAAAGCAATCCTCCTAATGCTCGGTATGGTTTGTGCAACGGCTGTACATGCACAAGACCGATTTTTAAGTTATGCTTCGAAAGACTCGGTACATGGTGCCCCTAAATTCAAAGGGAGTTTTGGCGCCAATATAAAGCTCAACGGTTATTACGATGTTTTTGGAGGATTACAAGACAGCGAGACGTTTAATATTGGAAAAATCAATGTTTTTGACACTGATGACTCCGGTAGTTTTAAGATGGATATGTATCAGACACAGCTAAAATTTGAGTCCTTTATCATGACTGATGGAGGCGAAAAGGTATATGCCGTAGTGGAGTTCGATTTTTGGGGAGGTAACGGTGCTATGCGTTTACGAAAGGCCTATGTAGAATTCGATCACTGGCAAATAGGGCAGGGATGGGCTTCTTTTGGCGACGAGGCTTTATGGCCCAATATCATGGAATGGGAAGGACCACCTTCTGGTGTATGGGTACGTTCGCCGCATATCAAATATTTCAACACCATAGCCGGCGATCCCGATTGGCGCTATATTATTGCTCTGGATGCTCCCTTGGCAGATTACAATCGTTATGGTGAAATTGAACCACTCTTGGAACAAGCACATCAAACCACGCCCGATTTGATCGTAGGGGTTAAGCATGAAGAAGGTTGGGGACATCTTAGAATGTCGACCATTTTTAGAAATATCAATTATAAATACAACGACGAATCCGGTTCGTTTCGTGGCTATGGACTCTCGTTTTCAGGAAAATTAAAAAAGAACCAAAACAACTTTCAGTTTCAGGGAACCGTTGGAAAAGGAATCACCGCCTATATTACGAGTATTGCCGGTTTTGGTTACGATGGTTTCCCTACCATAGCAGGAGATTTAGACGCAACACCATCCTATGGAGGTTGGGCTTCCTATGAACATTTTTGGACTCCCAAGCTGCACAGTAATTTTGTAGTGGGTTATACCCGTTTTTATACCGACGATGTCCAGCGGTTTTTGGTAGACGAAGGCGATCCAAACAATCCGATTGTGGTGAGTGGGGATATAGACCATGTACATACCTATGGCATCGTCAATGTCATGTACGATCACTTCAACCGGATGACCTACGGAATTGAACTCGACTACGGACAAAAAATGCTCGATTTAAATGGTACTGCGGAAGGTGTTCCCATAGTCGAATCGCAAACAAGAGA
>Ga0206125_10001671_pt1 | contig 25265 bp, 22 predicted proteins | sample Helgoland_Spring_4_FD_148598 | JGI IMG/M metagenome (GOLD analysis project Ga0206125, IMG submission 148598) | Pelagic subsurface seawater microbial communities from Kabeltonne, Helgoland, North Sea - Helgoland_Spring_Bloom_20160331_1 | ecosystem: Environmental > Aquatic > Marine > Epipelagic ... | reverse complement strand
TCTAAATGTTTGTTTTTTCCTTCGTAGGCTTTTGGTAGATTGTACGTCTCGTGGGCGAATTTATCTTCGGCCAACATTTTACTGTATTGTGGCTCAACCGATCCGAAGAAAGGTTGGAGGGCGTGAGCCCCACCGCCATTTCCTACTGAATTAAGTCCTGATGAGTCTTCATATCCTGACATTTTTTATGAGGATCAAGCAACTTATATAGTGTATTTTATTAATCAAAAACGCAAAAACAGTTTTTACAAATGTCCACAGAGTGTATATATGAATGTCTTTTGTCAGGCATATGGGCGGACAGATTTCAGGAATGACCCTCGAATCCATGTTCCAGTCTGTTGAATGGATTTGGAAATCTTTTCATCAAGAGACATCCATTGTAATTCTTGGACTTGATGCTGCTGGGAAAACAGCAATTTTGTATTCTTTGCAGTTGGGAGAGGCCATTTCCTACACAATACCAACAGTAGGATTTAATGTCGAAGAAATCAACATTGAACATTTATCTATTAAAATGTGGGACATTGGTGGCCAAGACAAAATTCGTGCTCTGTGGCCTCATTACTACCAACAGAGTCAAGGTATTGTCTTTGTTGTGGATAGCAATGATCAGGACCGTTTTGAGCAAGCCAGAGATGAGTTACATTCAGTTATTTCTCATAAAGATAATGTTGGTAAACCATTGTTGGTGTTGGCCAACAAGCAGGATCTACCATATGCAGTGTCAAAGGATGTTCTTGCAGAGAGATTAATGTTGTGTGAGATTAAAAGTTCTGCTTGGTTTGTGATTGAATGTTCGGCAACTCAAAATCAAAGGGCCAAACTTGGATTTGAATGGCTGGCAACACAGTTGTAGCCTTGTTTGTAGTAAAGTTTATGCATATTCTATTTTGATCCGTGTATGTTTTTATGAAGACTATTTCAGAATGTCATTGACTCCTGCATCTGTTACAGCAGCAGTGGCTACTCCAACTTTTTTCCAAAATCATGAACAATTTTGGAACATGTTGCGTTATCTTTTTACAGACCATCAGGGTCAAAAGGTTTGGCGCCAAGTGTCTGCAGATACACATCGGTCAATTATCGAACAATTGCAAGTAGTCATAGAGAATACTGACAATTTTGACACGATTCATTCACAGAAAGAGTTGTTATATCACATGTACTTTGCTGCTCTTATGTCTATCCGTCGAGATCAGACAGTTTCACAATTTCATGCTTCCGAAAAAACAACTGTCTTGACAGGTTTTTATCATCTTTACAAATTATTACGTCAATTAAATGTGATGCCATTGTTTGCCACAGTCCAAGAAGGCTTGAAAATATAGACTATAAATTGATCAGCTTAACATCAAAATGTGGCACTCGTCCGAAACCGCCGCTTTAGGAAATAACAAAGTCTACTCTTACATTCACAAACAAAACAAATTGCGCGTTCTTTTATGTCCCATCGATGGAGCAGCAGTGACTGGGTACATGAGAGCTGTTCACGCTGGATCCAAAGAAGAATCCGCCACCGTTCCGATGGGCGCCGCTCACTTCATCGAACACATGTCCTTTAGAATTCAAAACGGAAAAATATGGTCCTTGGCAAAGAAGGGAGATATCATTAATGCAGAGACAAATATGGACTCTACACGATTTTTTGTCGTCCATTTGCCTGAACAGACAAAAGAAACCATAGAAATTGATGCGAACCGATTTAAGGAAAATGCAGTGCCTGCCGACAAAGTTTCCACGGAGATGAAAGCTGTCCTGAATGAATTGGAACGCGGCGAACAGGCAGGGAATAAAATGTTTCGCACCACTGGATCCGTCGCCATTTTAGAACATCCTTATCATCATTCGACGATTGGCACAGAGACTGCTGTCAAGTTCACCAAAGCTTCGGACATGCAACATTTCAGAGCCAAATACTATGTCCCCAATAATACAACGTTGATTTTCGTTGGCGCTCTGGACCCTGCAGAAGTGATGAAGCAGGTCGAGACACATTTTGGACGATTAGAGTCGGGACAAGAGTGTCATCCTGTTCATTCGCAAGAGCCACCACAGCTTGGCAAGAGATCCGTTGAATTAAAGATGACAGCACCGTGTCCGATGACATGCATGGCATTCCGAGCTCCAAAGGGGAATACAAAGGAGTCGCTGGCATTGCTTGTCATTTCTCGTTTGGTATATCATCGTTCAGAAGGTCGTGGCGCTCCACTGGTCAACGACGGAACATTCCATGACATTTCAACCTATTCTCCAAGACAAGTAGACCCTTACTTGTGGTTTTTTCACGGTACTCATGAAAAAACGTCGAAAGAGATTCGTGCTTTGAACGAACACAAAATGTTGGAAGTCTTACAATCATTTGCTACACATAAAGTGTCAGAGGATCGCTTGACACAAGTCAAAAGTTCCATGGCAGATGACTGGAACAGATCCACAGAATCAGTACAAGATATTATGAATGAAATTGGCAGGTCTGTCTCCATGGGAAATTGGAAAGATTTTCAAGATAAACATCTGCAACTCGAAGCATTAACAGCCAAAGACATACAAGACACAGCAACACAATGCTTTGTAGAAACATCCATGACTGTAACACATGTCATTCCCAGCACATCTCCAGGAAAACAACTCACAACTCAGAATCTTCAAACAAAAGAAGGGTTATTGGCTCCACCCATTGAGGAATTACCTGCGACACCCCCAAAACATCAATGGTCTGTCCGTCAACTAACACCAACTACCCATTTTATACATACTGAACGCGCTTCCTTTGTCCGAGCCACTGTCTCCACTCGATTTTCTCCTGCTGAGCATGATACAGCTTCTTTATTGGTTGCGTTGATTGGGACCACTGACGGGAAACATACAGATCGTCAGTTGTTTACTTTACATTCGGAGAGAAATTTTACACATGATCATGAGTTCATACACATGAACATGGTCATGCCAACAAAGATTCAGTCGATTACAGACGGCGCCAAAATCATGTTCGAACAAAACTGGCTTCGTCCAGACATGTCCAATCAGTCGTTAGAATTGCATAAACGACATCTCATTGCCGAGTTGCAATCACGTAACTCTGATCAGAATTGGACAGTCAAGAAGAATTTCATTGAGGCACTGTTCAATCAGACACAATATAATATTCCGATTTATGACAGAATTAATCGAATTCGTTCCATTTCCATGAAAGAAATCAAAGATTTTCACCAGAGATTTGTCGCCAACAGTAACTCTACATATGTGACAATGATCACACCAACAACAGAAACAGCCACTGCTCTTGGAAATATTTTACCAGCACACAACACTACACCTCAACAGACACTTGCATGGACTTCGAAAGTAAGAGCACACTCTACTTTTCAAACAAAATTAGAAGGATATGGCTCTGCATCAATTATGATGGGACAAACAGTACCACAATCAATGTCATACAAAGAAAAAATTGCACTCCAATGTGCCGCAGAAATATTGGGTGGTGGTATGACTGGTCGTCTCATGCACACAGTCAGAGAACAACGAGGACTCGGAACATACGGCATCTACGCAGTTTTACAAACAGTATCCACTAAAACAGACCCAATCATATGCATTCAAGGTACTTTTAGTCCGGGAAGTCTAGACGAAGGATTAAAAGTCACGAAAGAACTAGTGCACGAATGGCGTGACCACGGTGTTACGCCTAAAGAACTGTCAGATGCACAAGATAGAATGGTTGGATCGTTGATGATTGCATCTGATGAAGTGGATCAACTTGGATCCATAATGTTAAAATATATTCTTGATGGAAAAAACCCAATGACAGAATTCAACAAGTTTCAACAGATCACACAGTCACTGACACTCAAAGATGTCAATGACACTTTACAAAAGTACATAGACCCCCATAAATTTGCACAAGTTGTTGTAGGACCAGTATAAATGCTAATATTTTTTCTTGAATGTATTCAATCAATCATAAATATATCATTGTGATCTCAGGGTTCACAGTCATTGTTCTTACATACCTCCTCCAAACAAAACCTCCACCGGCCTCAAACAACCAGAAAACGATCAAAACACAGTCAACATCCACTAAAAATGTACACACAACAATGGAACCGGCCTCAAACAACCAGAAAACGATCAAAACACAGTCAACACAAACGGGAACAACAACCACTAAAAATGTACACACACAAGTCGAATTGAATCTGGCAGACTTTATTCTTGTCGATTATTGTCCCAGAGTTTAATGTATAAAAACGATCAAAGTTATTATTATCTAACATGGATTCTATTATTTTTTCTTTACAACAATTAACATTAACGGACAATGGACCAGTTAGTCCGGGGAACCAGTCACATAAAATCAACGAAATAGACATGGTCAGCGTTTCTTTGCATCTGTGGCGGGAAAACCAACACTTAAAACGTGAAATAGAAAGATTGCAAGGAATTTTATTTAAAACAAACGAACCAAATATTCCAAAATGGATTACTTGATTCTTTGTATATAAGGCAGTGTGTACAACATCAACAATGGCAGAAGATTTAGCTATTGACATTGGTCTATCACGAAACTCCCATGAATTCACTTCTTTCATTGGATGCGTTCAAAATATCCTTGAATACGGATGTGGTTATGACGACGAATTCACAGAGGACACCCTGACCAAATGCAGACAGTCGGAACTTGAAATCGCAAAGAGAGTTGTTGCTGAATTGGAAAAGCCAAGATCCAAGTACGGCCGACACCAGAGACATAGCAAGTTGAAATGGTGGCAAAAGTACGTTCAAAAAGAGAGACAGAAAAATACACCTCCAATGTCACCCACGTCTGAAAGACACAGTCAAATGCGCAAGCGGAAAGAACGACAGAGACACAGACCATCCGTTGGAACAAAACGACAAAGACAATACACAGCTGAAAGAGAACGACAAAGACGATGCACGTCTGAAAAAGACCAAAGACGATCTCGGACTGCCGCAGATTGCATGTTTGCGCAACCTCGAAGATCGATGTCACCCATGTTTGCGCAAGCTCGAAGACCGACGTCACCACCGCTGCCGCCAGAAAGATGGTCAGAACGACCTCGAAGACCAATGTCACCCATGTTTGAAAGAGCCAACAGCGATGTTCCAGAATGGCCAAGTCGAAATAAAAAAAGGAGAGTTAGATAGCACAGTATTCCATAACAACATGCCTAAATGAATCAGCATTTGCTAAATGCTCATCATAAGTCAGATGTTCATAGTGGTCTTGCCAAATGTATGCATGGTCCTCCGCTCCAAGACCAATATGAGCACACTCGTGGATCATCACCAATGCACGATCAACTACTGACAGCAACAGGTATCGGCTTGAAACAAAGACCGAATCTTGATCAAAAGACAACACAAAGGCCTGAGGAACGTGTCGTAAATATGGGACTCGACCATTACGAACTTCATACACATTCACATGTTTTAGACAATTATTAATGTCCAAAAAATATGTGGACAACTCGGGCATTCTCTTAGAAGCACAGGCTAATAAGTCAGAAGACATGTTAAACACATCAGTATTTGCAAAAGTTGATGATTCAGATAGATATAATGGTGCAAACTTTCCCAATGTCCCCACTATCAACAACACTAATAATGCGTTCACACAAAGGATTATCAGACCAACAACAGAGAAATCTTTATTATCATACATTGAGATACATTTATTATCATACATCAAGACACAGGAAATAATCACTTCAAATATATAAGCTCCAATCAGACATAACATTACTATTTGAATTGTTGACCTTTGTATTCCGTTCTTGGATAGTTGAGTGGATTTGTGTATAAATAGTGATCATATATATGCAAAATGGATCCAGGTGATGTTGTATGGTGGCGAAAAAAACTACGATCAAAGAGCACCTATCAAAATTTCAAAGTGATTGTTGTTCAAAAAATAGACAACAATCACTTGGAAATCAAATATAAAGTGAGGGCAATAGAAAGAACAAAGATTGTTCATAAAGATACCATCATACCAATGAAAACGCTGTCTCCATCTTCATTATCTCGTAGCAGTACGGTCATGCAGTTGCCTGTAGACCTCTTTGATCCTCTCGAGAAATTAAACAATAGTTGTCCAGAACAAGTTGTACTTTCAGCGGCTTCTAGAATATCATCTGCATCGGTTGATATTTTAATGGAAAAACTACGTAAGGCTTATCGAGAAAAATCTCTTAAAGATGACCAACTTGATCTATTTATTTTTTTTGGACTGAAAAGAGCGTCAGACAATATATTGGCATACTGGGGGGATTCAGCCGAACATTTGTCGGAGGGTCTTAAAACTCTGGACCCGAATATCGTTTATTTCTTAAGAACTGGTAAGAATGGTCATAGTGGTCATTATCAATTGTTATATTTTGAAGCTGGCTATTGGAAAGTATATTCGTCACCACGAATAGCAACCGCCAATTATGTTTTAACCGATCATGAGGGTAACGTGACAGTGGCCGGCAGAACATTATTAGCAGAGAAAGCAACTTGGGGCAACAAAAGAGGCAATTATCGTTATGCTTTAACACCATCATCGGAGGACTTATTTTCTCCTTTAATGGATTATATAATTAATGTTCGTCTTTATGGTGAAGATTACGCACTTGAACAATTATTTTGAAAGATGTGATTTGACAATATAAAACAACAAATACTTTTTTTTTAAAAATATTATGTCTAATTGGGTGAATATGACGGTCAATACAGATATGCATTAACAAATTGTTTAAATCCGAGATCGTATAATCGTCGACCAGCACCACCACCACTTCCTCCTGCTGAAATAATTCCTTTCTTTCCACTCAAATTGGCACCTGGCAATTCTAATCTCTTGGCGGCTGCCAGGATCCTCTTCTCCTTCGCCGTCAAATTCTTCTTCTTTGACGGTGTCCGGTCCAGCGCCTTTGACGGTGTCCGGTCCAGCGCCTTTGGACCCGGTCGACGCTGTACCTTTGGACCCGGTCGACGCTGTACGTACATCGGTTCTTCTTGGTCGCTGTCACTAGAACTGTCACTGTCGCTAGAACTGTCGCTGTCAATAGGACTGTCGCTGTCACTAGAACTGTCGCTGTCAATAGGATAGCTTTTGACCCTTTCCTCTAAATATCGAATTCTCTCTCGAATGGAAATGACGTCTGAAGGCTGTGTTCGGTGTACATGAGTGGCGGAAGGCTTTGTGGCGGAAGGCCGTGTTCGGGGTACATGAGTGGCGGAAGGCTTTGTGGCGGAAGGCTGTCTACCAGAAGGCCGTGTTCGGTGTACATGAGTGGCGGAAGGCTTTGTGGCGGAAGGCTGTGTTCGGTGTACATGTGTGGCGGCAGGCTGTCTACCAGAAGGCTGTCTACCAGAAGGCTGTCTACCAGAAGGCTGTCTACCAGAAGGCTGTGTGGCGACAGGCTGTCTACCAGAAGGCTGTGTGGCGGCAGGCTGTCTACCAGAAGGCTGGACCCCTGAAGTTGCTGCTTGGGGTTCTGTACTCTCAAAGTTATGTTTTATAAGTGACATATAGCTGAGTAGTTGCTCTCAGCTTATATAGGGCAAAAACTTGATGGTGTTGTGGGAGCTTTGTCGTTGTGTTAGGAGAGAATGGTGGAGGAAATGTCTTCAAAGCTTTATTCCAACTCCACTGGCGGCCATTGTGTGTCTGGTCCATATTTTTCTTGCCAATTTATATTGGCATCATTTTGTGAAGAAAGTTCTGCTGGACTGATAATGGTCCAATCAGTGTATTCTGCTAAGATTCCAGCTTGAGTGAGCGCATAACTGACAAAAGCTGAACAAAAGAATTCTTTGGTGGATCTTGGTATGAGAATGTGTAGAAGGCTCCCAAACCAATGTCCAAGGGTGAGATCATAGTGTTTGCCATAGACATTATCGTGTAATTTGTTTAAAAACTCTGTTGTGAATAGATTGTATGTATTTGGATCAGTGGGTGATCTTTTATAAAGTGTTTGTTTCCCATATGACTGGTCAAGGTAATGTTTGATGGGTACAAGTGCGATTCCAAATTTAATTTGTTGATCTTGTGGGTCTGGCACTGTATGTCTGGAAGAATCCCAGACATAGATACCTTTTGGAGCCCATTCTGGATTAACAATGACAAATCCAGCATGTGAATACTTGGAACGCGTGCAACATCGAATGGTGCAGTCCAAGAAACTGTTTAGACAGTCGGTGGGATGTTCATTGAAGAGTAAAATATCACCGGTTTTGAGATCCATGACTAAGAAAAGACATTATCCTTTATATTCAATTTCTATTGTTTTGCTACTGATTTTTCTACAGCCAATGACATATAATTCAAGGCAGAATATGTATACATAATTAGTATTGTAATCTGTACCAATGTTTGAAGAAATATAATGGTCATTTTTGCGGTCATCCAGACTGCAATTGTCGCTAAAATTCCTGTCAAGATGTTATCGAGCCACATGGTGTTATAACAATCCACCCAGATTGGATCAACAGGTTCTTCCTGCCATGCTCCCATTGCAAGCCTTCCTAAAACTGATTCAAAAGATAATATACCATGTTTGATAGCAAATATAGCAATGGATGGCCATTTCCATCGTACCCAGAAGAAGAAAGGCCATGCAATGGAGTATTCATCTATTAATTCGTGTAAAGGTAGCATTCCATCTTGATAGTTGATGACAGTGTAGTTTCCACAATGGATGTATTCTTGCCTGGTTGCACATGTCAGACAAGTATCCTCTGATGCATTGACTGCAATAAATGGCAAAGCTTTGTAGAAACACCCTGGTTCTAATCTTGAATGATACCATGCATTAATATCTTCTACTAGTGTATATGGAATGGCTGGTGCACAATCCAAAAAATATCCATATACCATGAACAAATAAACAAAACTAATAATGGTACTAATGATTGCAGCATTTGCTAACCAAAACAGTGGTATTATTGACCATGTTCCCCACATGACAATGGCTATAATGATAAGAGTACATGTGATTATTGCATAGTCCATCTGTTGTAGTCTTTCTGTTTGATCAGTGGTAGTGACATATATGGTGGCTTCAAGATTGCATTTGCTGAAAAGCAACCAATTATATATATGATAGAAGCTATATCCATAGAAATGAACATAGTCGTCTGTTGTTGATGTACAAATGTCCTTGAATGTTCCATTTCCATCAATTTCCAAAGAAATGCATGTCACTGTCTGTTGTTGTTGTATAAATGTCCTTGATGCTTCCAACAATTGATCTATTTGTCCAAGCCATACTTGTTTGTGTGATGCGTTGGTCATGTAAGTTCCAAAGTCAGTGAAGAGTGCTGACCAATCCCTCTTCACATATTCTGTCCACCGAAGATGATTTGTAGGTATTTGGGCTTCCTTGGCCTGTAACCTACTGTATTTTCCTTCAAAGAAGTCTTCGTTAAAAGGAGCAAGTTTGTCGAAATAGTCGGAGACATTGTGTATGATGAGCGGATATCTTGTTGTGTAAAATGTGGCCAATGCTTCTCCTTGTTCAACAATGGATTCTAGTAAATTGTCTAAGATATTACAATCTGTGCACCAGCTTGGCTCACCTCTGTCTGAACAGCTTTTAATTCCAGTGTTAATGGGCGTTTTTAATGGTGTTTTGTGAGTATGTTTGGAAGTTCGACGTGTATTTTCTTGGAATGTTTTCTGTAGATTGTGTTTGAAGTTTGCAAAGACATGTTCTGTGTGCGTTCGTGTTGCTGGTATGTCTGTTCCAAGTGAGGACCACCAATGCTGTAGATGTGTATGTGCTTTGTAAGATGCATCAATAGCTGTCCATAGTTGTTGTCCCATATCCTTTTGGATCCATATTTTCTTTGTTTTGTCATACATAGATTTTGCATTATCGAATGTTTTCCATGCGGTTGCTGTGGTGGAAGGGTTTTCTGGATTTTTATAATTGTTGTCCATATTTTCAAAGAGAAATTCTGCAATATTTGTAACTTCAATGGCATTGATAATGGAACCAGTGGTTGAGATTGCACCCTGTGCCAGTCTAATGTACAAATCTGCATCTAATCCTTCGTCATACATGTTCATTCTGACAGTTGCCCAATTGAAGGGGCCTGAACCTGTGTATTCCTGTGTTAATATTTTCCCTGCTCGGACCAGATCGTAGGCCATGATATATTTGCGTTTCCAATTGTATACAATGTCGGTTGGAAAGTTTGTTGACTCTAAAAATGTAGCCATTTCGACGCCGATCAGTTTGTATTCTAAACATTCCAACCATTGTGCTTTTTCTAGAGGTCTTAACTCTGTGTAAGAATACTCTGCTGCTGCGGACATGAAATGATCACAGACGGAAGTTCCGTTCCAATCAAGGGTTTCTGCAATGCGCCTGGGTAGATCTTCATTGTCAGCAGATCTCAAGAAATGTTTTCCAAGTGTTCCAGTGGTATGATTGCCATGTACACCTCCTAATTTGGGTGTGACACATTTCATTGGTTCCCAACCAATGCCAGCACCCCATGTGACCACATTTGCAACTGAATCAATCACGCTCATGACTGTGTTGATCGCGTTGCAGACACCGTATGACAGTACTTTCATGAATTCTCCTACTGGGCCAAAAAAGTCGTATATTTTATTAAGAATGTCCCAGACTTTTCGAAGGAGTAGTGTTTGAATTTTAGCCCATAATGCAAATGCATTTTCAAAGAATGGTCCGATGGCCTCGCTGTCTCCTGTCAGTGCGGCTATTCCATTGAAAAAAACTTGGAGTCCCAGTGCCACCAAGTCCATCAGCTCCTTTTTCAACTGATCTGCCAACATGTCAATGATATCGACGATCGACTCACAGATAGAGCCAGATCCTGGAGAAATAGCATCTAAAAATTCACCAGTTGTATCAAAGAAATAACGAACTGCCCACAAGTAACCATCCACCACTGTATCCACTCCATTTTTAAACGTCGTCTCGATATTTTCTTTGGAAATGGTTCCTGAGACAAAGTCTTGCACAATGGTGGTCGCCATATTGGTCAAGATGAGCATTGTTCGCGTGGTTTGGACAAACGCAATCTGCAAAATCATATTAATATACTTTGCAAACGCCCTTTTTAATTCCAACGATATTCGAGGTATAATTCCAGCAATCATGGCTGCAATGGCACCCTGTTGTCGCTCATAATCACACATTCGAGGCAAAGTCCTCAAATTTACATCGGCAAAATTGCCAGCCAAGATCGAGATGCCATCATTGACCACTTGTCGTGCGACATTCATTGAAAGACGCTTTGTATTGCGAACATACAGACCAGCAGAACAGAAAAAATCATTTCGACCCCAAATACGACAACCGGACTTTTCCTCGGGATCAGTTGGGTCTAAATCTGCAATAGATTCAAAACTATTCGACGCATCACAGGACCAAGAGGCCTCCTCCATCACTTTGACCGTGACATCCGTGGACTTCCCCTCTGAATCTGTCTTGTAAATGAGATTACCCTCTGAATCTGTGGCATCAACCATACGGCCCGGTTTGATAGTACATCCACGTGACGTATCGGCATACAGGTCTTTCATATGATTTATTTTGGTGGATGCTTTCATAAACTCTCCTGCAAATCGGAGAGTTGGTGTATTTGCAATGAGATAGGCAGATTTGGAGCGCTGGTCTAATTCATCTTTATTGAGGGCTTTGTTTTCAACGAGTCGGTCCATGACATCACACGTTGGATTGATAGGTCCCATTGAGACCATGTAATCCAGTGCATCTGCAAAAGCAGCTGTATTCTGAAAAGTCCATTCAATAATCATCGAATTGCACCAATGCATCGAGACGTCTTCGGAGGTAAATCTTTTTTCAATCAAATCACCAACTTCTTGTGATGACGACGTTACATCGATGTCGGGATACCGACTAATGCATTTGCATGCTGATTGTGGTGTCAATGGTTGTAGATAAGAACACATACAGTCTGGCGAATCATTGTTTTTATCACAAACTGGCAACCTTTTTCCACGCTTGATAATGGCATTATATTCTTTCTTTTTACAACTGGTCCATCTCAATATTTCGTCTGGTTTGCCTTCTGCCGGATCATTAGGATGCTCTGAGTTCCATCTGGATTCTAACTGTAATTTGTTCATCCCATGTCCACAATTGACCGGATAATTGAAGAAATGTCCGGTGACCACATCTCCAAACGAGAGGACAACCCTAGTCATGACTCTCAGGGATTCGATCGCTGTTCGTGTCAGTGGTGGTAGTGGGAACGGAAACTTGATCGATTTTTGAATCGACTTAGATCCAACTTGGATATCAATATCGATTCCATCCAGTGGATTGACATATGGAAAGGCATCCCCAAATCCGGGACCCAATATACCGTGCGAAACATGCATGACCAGCGCATCCAATGGTGCAAAAACATCGAAATTCAAAGTAGGATGGCCACACCAAGGATTGTAAAAGTCTTGAAATTCGTCCAATGTAGTGCCATATACTCGGGTGCAACCACATTTGGACCGGTCCTGTGTCCACACATGTCCCTCTTTGTAATAAGTTCCTGTCTTATAATTATAGGCAGACATCAATTCTCTGTCCTTACAAGTATACACTTTGTTCCGAGCTATGGTTGGACCCTCCCATCGTTGCAGAGTGCGAAATATATTTTGCTCTTGTGTAAAAATAGATTTAGTCAGTAATTCAACAACAGTACCATAAACAATTCCCCATACATTTGCGTACGCAATCCCCATGTTATAGAAAGAACATCCTGCCGTATATCCTATCGAGACATACTTATGTCCATCAACATCCTTTGCCCAATCACAATTCAACTCCAAAGGCGTCTCCTCTGAAGTAAACACATCATCAATAGAAAAAGTATCTGTCACCATTTTTTCCATTACATAAACCAACCATTGGATAAACACTGCTGTACTATAGACAGAACGATGCACATAAGACAAAGAACGATCCAATGACCAAACTTCAGGATCAAAAGGTGACTGACCTGGATCAAAGGTACTGCTCAGAATTGTCATTGGTCCGTTGACACCAATGGTAGCAACAGTATGGATACCAGCGGAAATTGCCTGGCCAGCAATTGTAAAAGGACCTTCAGAGGGTTTCTTTGACAATTTAAAGCCAGGACTAAACATTTTGATCATATTTTCCATGGTTTTAAACATAATAGAATCGAATGCCAATCCACCTTCAACGATTGCCCGTTCAAGCTTGAAAGTGACTTTATAAATATCAGGAACTTCCTTGAATAAAATACGAAACACCATTTGAGCAGCACGGACCAAGACTTGAAACGCATTATCGAGACAAGCAGTGACATGCTCTTCACGAAATACCACAAAAGCTATCCCAAATAACGGTTCAAAACGATTACAAGCGCATGCCAAGGCATCCTGTGCAACAGCAACTGCCGACAATGTGTGGTTGATTGGTTTCGAGATCTCAAAATCATTCGAGTAAAAATTGCTTTCTGGATCATCGTCGACTCCAAAGAACGCAATCAACGAACCTGTTCCCGTAATGACGGTCTTAGTCAGTTCCGAAAAGATTCGAAAGACATTAATATGACTACATTGAGCAAATACTGAGAGCCAAGCCTTGAAAAACTGCGCGGTGACAATCAAAAATGCATTTGCAAATGGTGAATACAATGCATAGACAACCCTTGTTATTTGTAATATTGGTGTGATAATATTGTGCATAATTGGCACCACAGTACAAGTCCAACCATCATCAATGATAGACAATACTTCGGAGTGATAATAATGCATTAAAAAGGTTGTCCCTGTAAATAACACCAAAACAACAACCCATTTTATATTTGACATCATTGTTGCTACGCATTCTGTCATTAGTGACCATAGTCCCTTGAGGGGTAAAAAAAATGCGACGGATGTTTGAACACCTATTTGCATGACAAGTTGTTCTAAATCTCTATTAAGTGCTTCGTCGTGCTCCAAACCAACATTGAAAACAGTGACCACTAAATAAGAAAAAATCAACCCGAGTAAAGCTGTGGTCAATAGTAACAACATGGCTCCCGTTTGTAACAAAAATAACCAACATTAAATACTGTGTGTTTGAGTTCTACTTAGTCTATAGAAGTAGTGTCTAACAATCGCTTCAAATATTTACCACCAATAAGCTTCATTTTTGATAAAAGTTTATCCGTACGACGCTTTTTTTCAAGCATCGATGCGCGAACCCTTTCATCCGCTGATTTATCCCGAGTATACAAAGGAGATCGGGATAACCAGCGATACACGCGAACAACTGGTTCCACAACTGTATGAGAACGAGTACGTGTCGCGCGCCCAATCGCCTGCTCGTCATCAGCATCAGACCATTGAGGCTCCATCAAATGAAACCAACGGACATTTTTCAAGGATATACCTAGTGCATCTTTACTTGTCAATAATAAAATTTTGACTGTCATCCCTTCTCTATTAAACCAATCCAACGTTTCTTCATGGCGCATGGATACACGGACCTTTTTGTCATGAAGTACATGTCTGATACGCTTATTTTTCACACTCGCCTCCCAACGCGCTCGCAAAAAATTAAAAAAACCATCCACGCCATTCGAACGGAAAAATGAATACACAACAATACGCACCACACCATCCGCAGACACAATATCCTCCTCAATCCTCGAAGCCATCGCGGACCACTTCGAATCACAATTGCACATTTGACGAGATTTGGTCAAATATGCGTTTTCAGACGCGCCGGCACCAGTACGAGAACGATCCGCACGCTTATGTAGATTCCACTCCTCAGATTCCATGATCACATACTCAGGCCCGGTCTCTGTACGCGTTGGCACGTCGGCAGCAAATGAAGTCCAGATGCACGACGAATCAAAGGACCTTGGATGACCCAATAAACGTTTGAGACCACTGTAGTGGTGGGAATCGTGCAGAGGGGTTGCAGACAATAAAATGACCACCGAAGCAGCTTGGCAGAGAGCAAGGACTAATTCCGTTTGCGCAGAATGTTGGACATATCCTTGACATTCGTCCACGACCAAACAATACGGATTCGACGGAATTATGCATTGTAACATAGAAAGACGTTTTTTTTTAGAGTCTGTACCTGCCGACTCATCAATGGCAGCACGAAACTCACGACGCAGAGCGGAATCATTGCATATACGCATGAGCTCGCCGGGACTCATCGCCTGCAATGATTGGCGCGTATAGCCATTCTCAGACAAATGATAAATAATTTTATTATAGTGAGAGACAGATGTGTTTTTCTGTGAAGACCACCAGTCAGGATTATGAACCATTGATCGGTTCAAAACATCAGAACCAGTTGCACACTCATACATCTCCAGGCCTGAACTCCAGGTCGTCGCGACATTGGAGAGCGTAGTCATGACTACTAACTTTCCCTCAGGATGTGCATCTAAAAAAACTCGGGCACCATGAATAGCAGCCAGTGTCTTGCCACTACCAAGAGGATAATAGACCAAAAGACGATTCGAATTCGACGCTACTGCACAAGCAGGACCATATTGGAACGGTCGACCATCGAAGAGGGAACATCGGGGAACTGACACCATAGTGGAGATGGGATGTGGGTGTTATATATAGAACTTTCGTGAACTACAACAGATTTTGTGAGTATATAAATGTATTTCTGACACATTTATAATGTTCCACAATTTTACACCTATGGTCCATCGCTTTATTGGTCACAACCACAAGTTCCAAAAAGCAGAAGCTAACCCTGAATATATGTTCAGCGAGAACATAGCAGGTGAACACTACGATAAAACATGGTTGACGGAGGCTCGTCGTTGTATGGCAGCTGTTATTGATGCTGATAATGCCGAAATGGAAAGGTTTGGTGGAGATACTGGTTATATCCGTTCTTTGAAAGAACTTTTAAGCAAATATGACCCGGACGTCAGTTATTGGTCAAATTCGCGTTGTACAGGCGAAGAATTTTCAAATAATGTCTGTGCAAACAGGCGCGCGTTCCTCATGTTTTTCCATGATAATGTTAAATTTAGTGGTGACCGAGAAACGAAAGCCAACTACACACCTAACAACTTTGTATTACAAGAACCTCGTTCCCGAATGAAAAAAAGGAACGAAAAATCCCTTGAAGAAGCATTGGGGCGCGCAACAAGTGCAGAAAACAGCCTGATGACATCTCAATTTCGTAATTGGTTGGATTGTCCAGAATATGAGATCTTTAGACCGTATAAAGAAACCAGGTCTGGCCGCGAAAAAAATAAACTCCGCGAACAGATTCGTGAAGTATACGATTTAAAGCATGAAATTGCCGATATGAAGGCAAAGCCCGATTTTTTCTCGCCAGTGCCACCATACCCAATTAAATCGGTTGCAATCAGTTACAGGGGAGAATCTAACGAAGGTGCCCCGCTCGGATGGACCGTCGGTCAGGGAGATGTGGCGCTAAGCAATCCCAATTCACTGTTAAAAACGGAACTAGCACATTTGGTGGATTCTGGCGAATGGAAATGGATTCAATATTTGGTAAATAATCTGGAAGGAGATTTCCTTGAAATTACACCAGAAATGAATATCATTGAAATAAAAAATAAATTGACGCAAATGAATTCTACACATAAAAGTACAATGTATGAAGCGGATGACAGCGACCCCGATTACTACGTGCCTGATGATTTCGACGAGGCACAAACACCTGAAGATTTATGGTCAGTTAGTTTGTACGTATTAGATACTGCCGCTAACATCGTCACTCTAAACGCACGAGCACATCGTATGTTATTTGATAATTTAATGAAATCATCGGGAAGTCCAAATATGTCTGCAAATAAAAAACATTCCTTTTTTACATTGGCCACCACTGGACAAGTCTATGGCGTCTCTGCTGTATCAGGCGACGATGGAGAGTTCATGGGATACAGAAAAGGAAATGCAAATGAAGACGGAGGATATTATCCTTGTGGTATCTCTAATAGTTCTAGAGTAAATTCTTATTGGTACGATTGTTCTGATGACATGTTTGCCTTGGATAAAATTCAATGGTTGCAAAATTACAGGCGCAAAAGATGGACACAAATACGAAATATTTGCTATGCGTTTTTAATAGAAGCAAATATTGATTCCACAATCGATATGAATACAGAATCGAATGCTTGCGTCAATGAGAATGGATGCAAATACACACGTGCGCAAACCAGAAACACATGGACATCAGAGTATAACGAAGAAATGTCAGCATATATTAATAGACTCTTTTAAGTTGATGCGAGCTTGTATTGTTAATTATAATAGGCTAATTTTTTACTTCTATCTCAGAGCCCGTCCCTGAAGCATCTATTTCAAAATATGCTTCGTACCATGAATGTGAACCAACCTGATATTCCGCAGTGTTTTCATAGTCTGTCTCAATTGGTTTGCTTTGACCATATCTTAAAAAATATCCGGATGTCAACGTTGGTTTTTTGTTGACAGTGGAGACCGTTGTAATTGCACTGATCGGTCTTTCAATCCGTATCATTTCATGGATATTGTTCATTGTTTCTGTCGAATGTCGTGTCGACGGTATGAAATGATACTGTCCACGCGACCAATCATAGATATTCACACCATATTTTCGGTCAGTGATATAGGTGTAATCGAGCAGACCCTGCTCATGAAAAATATCAGTCATAAATGCAATCGCATATTTGTAAAAATTTGATTTATGATCACATTGCAATGCCATATCTGGTGTTGACATCCCTCGGACAAATGGATACTTACTTACAATTTGTTCAGACTTTTGGTTCATTTTGCAGATATATCCAGGCTTTCGTTTCGTAACAACCGGGTAAACATCACCAGTTCCTTCTAAATGAAGTAATGGCAATGTTTTTTCACAGTGTTGTTTTGGAAATTGGTCATACAAATGTTGCAAAGATGCCTTGCCAATCATTTTAGTGGTCCATGCATTTCTTGGGTGCAAAGCTGACCAGATATGGTTTCTATAAGGTGCATCATATGTAATATATTTACTATGTGCAGAAGAGTCAACAGCCCCTTGCTCTATTGTAGGGACATACATGTGCAACACCATAGATAGTTGACCCATGATCGTCGTCTTCTCAGGCTTGACCCATTCACGTACTTCTTTGCATTGTTGATACACTTCTCTGGCAAAATCTTCACAGTCTCCAGTAAAAGAAAGTTGACCGTTCTCAGCAGGTTCGCGTGGTACCGACCATCGTTCCGTACCGATTGACTCAGGGGTTATTTGAACATCTGGCGTGTAATTTATCTCCATTCTAGCATGGAGAGTCAAGGCATCTGCAACAACAGCTAAACATCGAAGGTGTTTCGATTTAATAGTCGAGTCAAGCATATCGTCAATACCATTGGACCAATCTTTGACAGACATACAATTCCTACTTAATGCTACCAATAATCGTTGTTTGTGAGATTTCACAGCTCGAGTCAACTCATCTTCTAGTACCGTAGGAATCATACAAAAGGCGCCAGCAGGGATTGTCACACCAACATGATTCACATAATACGGTGAGTGCACATATTTGAGACCTTCAACAATCGACGACAACCCTTTGGAACCAAACCCTTCGATATACGTCAGGTTTGCATCGGCAGCAGTGTACATTTGTCTGGCAAAGACAGGATTTTGCATTTTTAGGTGAGTTGACACCAGACCATCAGGCAACCCTATTTTCATAGTGATTTGTCCAGTTTTCAGTGGTGGACGACTTGAGGAATCGTGCATTGTAAACGAATATTCTTGGGCAGAAATCGTTGATAAATCAACAACTACAGATCCTAGATATTGAGAAACAGTCTTCCCCACATCGTTCTGACGTTTAAAATACATTTGACCCACAAGTGCCAAAGAATCACTTGATAAAGATACTTTGAATTGTCTAGGTGTTTGATCGTTATTTGCAAGTGAAATTGTGGCGGGTTTAGTAGTATCTGACAGGAAAAAAACCACAAATGGGTTATCCGCAACATGTGAGAATATCTCTGTACATGTAATGGTCACGTCTGACCATTTTTCTTGGCCTGTCATTTTCTTCATGATCAAAAGTCACACGCTTAAATACTCGCGAATTTTTGTAAGAGAATCTGAGCCATATCAGACGCCGACATGTAGACAACTGACCAAGGTCCATCTCAAACAGAAATTCCCATGCACACTGCAACAAAAATCTAAACATGATTTTGATAGAAGACCGAAACGACAACCAATTAACTATCCGCTGATACCAACAATACGAACCCACCACTTCCTCAAAATTTAACGCCCAACCCAACAGATAATGAAGACCTATCTTTTCACGAGACACAAGACCTACAACCGAAAGCGGCATTGACTTAGAATAAATACAATAAGCTTCTTCATCACCATAACAATTCTTACTAGTACAACGAAGTGAAAGGAAATCAACAATAGATACAAAACGACACACACCTCGATCAACAACAAATGGAAGGCACATCAAACAGTTATAGCAATTTCTGCTCAAGATCGACATTTGACTTACTGGATTCTACAATGACACTTAGCCGCCATTGAAGCGGATCACCGTTGGAAAATGTAGTATAAATATCAACAGGAGTACAGAAATGTCAGCCTTTCTCACAGGATTTCCAAGCAATACTCTAATTGTTGGCACGGGCAAGCACACAAAAGGACTTGTTCTCGCCGTCGAACAGGCTCATGCTGCTGGTCAACCGACTCTACAGGGAAAGTTTAAGATTATCGCTGGGCACGGTATTGCACATAATCTCTTAACAGAACACCTTCCCACTCACAAGTTGGTCAGTTCCGAGAATACTTTTGAACTAGTACGAGCATCGATCTTGGAGGAGGTTGGTGTCCAAGGAAATGCTCAGATGGTAAACAACAGTATTTTTCATCCAGATCAGTGGACTGCACACTTACCACATAACTTTAGCGATGCAGAAGCGAAACAATCTAAAAGACCCAGAAAAAAAGCAAGTCCAAAGACAGATGCACAAAAAAGGGAGGGGCGAACAAGCCAGGAGCCACTACTGCCCATGTTCAAAACATTATTTGACGACAGAACGTCAACTCCAGTCTCAATCAAAGTTTTTCCCAATTTAAAGGACACTGACAATGTCGAAGTGGAGACAACAACAGGATTCTACGGGTTTGATGGGGAAACCATCGAGCCCAATTCCAGAGCTATCAATGAAAACGAAATCTATGAGATAACAATGAAAGAGGGGATCGATTTTCACACGATCAAATGTTCGAACAAATCAGCAAGGATCGTTTGCAACGAAATCAAAGACATGTTCAAACAATAATTAAAACGTCACTCAAACCTTTCAAGAAATGAACAACCAAACTTTTAGAATCAACAAAAAATATACAGTATAAATACAAAATAACAATACAGAAATGTCAGTCACTCAAACAGCTTTTCTCACAGGATTTCCAAGCAATACTCTAATTGTTGGCACTGGCAAGCACACAAACGGTCTTGTTCTCGCCGTCGAACAGGCTCATGCTGCTGGTCAACCAACTCTACAGGGAAAGTTTAAGATTATAGCCAACCACGGTATTGCACATAATCTCTTAACAGAACACCTTCCCACTCACAAGTTGGTCAGTTCCGAAAATACTTTTGAACTAGTACGAGCATCGATCTTGGAAGAGGTTGGTGTCCAAGGAAATGCTCAGATGGTAAACAACAGTATTTTTCATCCAGATCAGTGGACTGCACATGTTCAATAACTTCAACACTCACATACAACATATTTAAAAATAATTATAAGACTTCTATTTTATCTAAAAACAATAGAACAACACTTCTACGGAGGTCTTCTCAAGCTTTAGTATTCGCAAGATTTTTCCAGAAAATGTCCTAAAGCGGTACATTCGCAAGATTTTTGCGGAAATATTCGCAAGATTTTTGCCGGAAATTGTCCTAAAGCTTTAGAGAAATATTTGGCAAGATTTTTGCTGGAAATTGTCCTAAAGCGGTACATTCGCAAAATTTTTGCTGGAAATTGTCCTAAAGCGGTACATTCGCAAGATTTTTGCTACGCGCCCATGCTAGCGCCGGGTCAAATGCAGTCCCTTCGTAACCACTGAGCAACTGAAGGTCGGTTGTCGCCACGGTACCTTTTTTCTGCCAAATATTTTCCCACTCAGATAAAATTTCAGTGGAAGAGATTCCTTGTACATAGGGTATGGTTCTGAAAATTCCCAAGGCGCGCGGCACCGCGAAACATTCGCCTTGTTTTGCTTCGTCTTCCGGTGTAGCGAATGCATGATATACAAAATCAATCTTATTCGCCTTCAAAAAGTCTTCGGTAATTATCAGAGGTGTAATCATCGCTTTATCGACATGTACATTCCTTGCACTAGAATGAGGACAATGGCTTGAGGCCGAATAACTCCCGACGTATCCGACAATTTCATCCCCGCACAACCTATACAGACAGCAATCAATGATATGTATTGACGAGGACTATACGTTCTTTTGAACAGATACGACGAAAACAGTACAATCCAAACCAATTTGTGTTGATAAAGAGCTGAATAAACAGAGGGCTCCATAATAGACGTTATTTTATATACTAAAAAGTTTACCACGGAATACAGACCAGCATTGACGATAAACCCCCATCTTATTTTGGGCCGCTGCGCTGGTTGTATGTATCGCATAACACACGCACAAAGGATTAATTTTGTACATTCGACTGATAATAAAACGGAAGAAACATTGTATGTATAATGTTGTTGCGAATATCGAATCAGTACATTCGCAACAACACAGGTTATAATAGCCAGCGATATAAATAACATATGTTTTCGGTTGTGTATTCTAAATAGATAAATTATATCGTTCGTTTGGATTTTTGGAGAATTGTTTGTCGCGTGTCAATACATTTTTGAATATTTGGTAGTGGAGTCAGGACATTTTCCCCGTAAATGCTTTTAATAAGCCATAGTGAATCTTCAATACATAAAGCCTCGGTGGAACCAAATAGACATCGACATATCGGCCCTTTGTGTAAATAGGACTGGTCTAAAATGGAGACTATCCAATCGACACCTATTCCTGCGAAATTGACGCGCAGACCGCCGAATTCCCTGGGTGCAATCGAGTGAATATTTGGAACGTGTTTTCTCAACCATGCCGCTCCTTCCGAAACATACTCTTCGCGTGTTTTACCGCACAACGTCAGTAGGCTTTCATCATTCTTTTCGTATCCACGCAATACGGGTGTTGCGGCGTCTTCACATGTAGCTATTCCATTCAACCATACAGGAAATACGATATCCATGTCACCGTCGCATGGAACGGGGCCACCGTGGCGATAGGCACCAATCAATGCACCGTCTGTTAAGAAATATATCACGCCGGCTTCGTTGAGAGCGCGGACTGTGTTTTCAAACACGGGATTGTCCCAATACGGGTATAGATATTTGTGACCCGACCAAGAACATTTTTCAAACATGTCTAGTGAATTGGTCGCCTCGTTAAGGCGCTTCGCTGGTTGCTGGCGTGTACGTGTAACACGAGTATTCAAAAGAGGAGTCTTTTTGTGCAATGCGGGCTTGTGTATATCGTGCAATGCGGGCTTGTGTATATCGTGCAATGAATGTTCGTGTATATCGTGCAATGAATCTTCGTGTATATCTAACAAACGTTTGAGTTTGTCAATGACGATGTGATGTTCTGGCGAACAGTCGTAATATTTATATAAAAGTATGACGGACGTTAAAAAAAATGTCATGCAACAACAACTAACGAATATTAGTAACCGCCGTCCGTTTTTTAATTTCTTAGACGGGTTATCCTTAGTGGTTTTAAACATATGAATAATACGTAGTTGTTATTTATAGTTATGTGGGTAACGATAACGCCAAATGCATAAACACTGTTTGGGCATAACGATTTAATTAAATATTTCATCCGAATCGGATATATCTGATTCTAATTCTTCTTCTTCTAAAAAGCCAAAATCTTCTTCGTCATCTGGCGCTCCTTTTGAGTATTCTTTTCCGTCAGATACCTTTGTTTCTGGCTTAAAAAATCGCCAGAGTATTCCAGCGGCTATTAGAGACGCGCAACAGACTCCAAATGCAACCTGCAAAGACATGTTCTTTTTATTCAGCAACACAATGACCACGAACGCGTTGAGTGGTATCCTGTACAAATTTATATATTCTAAAATCCCATGAGTTTATTGACCAGCGCATTTAAATGTTTATTATTACATAGAATGACATGTAGAATATGTTACGAACCAACTCGCCCGTTGGCATCTGTATGTGGTTGCACAGGCACTCACGCACATGTACATATAGAATGTGTCCAAAAATGGATAGACGTTTCTAACAAACACACTTGTGAACTATGCCAAAAACCATTTTCTCATCGGAAATTACGCAAATCTCATAGCACGTCCTAAAGCTTTAGAGAAATATTCGCAAGATTTTTGCCGGAAATTGTCCTAAAGCTTTAGAGAAATAATAAATTACTTTGTTACAGTTGTTTGGCCAGGAATATAGATGGACATCCATTGAGATGATCTCAACAAAATATGGAATGACGAACATACATTACAATGCCAACGGGTGCTTTACACTAAGTCTGATACAAATGTTTGGAAAGTTGCTTTTGTTGTGTTGTCACTTGGTGTTGCGACTGCCTGGTCAACTCTGCTTTCTCTTCTAATGAGATGTGATAGATATAGACAAGCACTTATCACAATTCTTTCAACACCTAAAAAATCGGCAGTTTTCAAAATCTCAAATGTTTCTTCTTTGCTATATGTTTGGAACGGTGCAGTCAATTGACTTACTTTGTCGCCAGAATATTCGTTGGTCGGACTCACACATCTCAATGTGATCATTTGTTCTGTTTTACACATGGCAATGACTGAGGACAGTCTCTCTGTGGTAAATGGTATCTGTATCTCTGATGTGACATCGAGCTGGTCCAAAAGTTTGATTGAGGACCACTGTGGTATCTTTATGTCACCATTTGAAGTCGTAATGGTGGTGGTACCTGTTGGTTGTTCGACTGATGGCAAAGTATATTCAGATAATAGTTCTTCTTTTTTTGCAAAGCCTAAGAAGCGTCGTACTATGTGTTCCATCCCATTGAACTGACCTTGAAACAACACGGTAACAATCTTGTCCTGTACAAACCGTAAATGCTGTTGTTGTTGTACACATTGGTGCCAGCTGCCCCTGTTTGCATAGGTTATGTTTTCTGTGTCATCTTCTGGCAACTGAAACCCGAAGCAGTGTTGAATGACACTGAAAAAGAGCATGTAGTTGTTATTTCTGAGTTCTTGTATTTGTCTGTTGATGCAGATGCTACGGTCATCATAGTTCGACCCATCAGAGATAATCATTGCGTGTAGTTGTCCGAGGATATAGCTGACATCCTTCAAATAGCTCCAATTGTGACGTAGTATACAACTGCATAATTCTCCTGTTTCTTCTCTGACATATGGGTGAAAGACTGGTGTTTGAAAGAAAACAGCAGGTGGTTTGTAGGGATATTCGGCTGGGAATATTAGTGTAACGGTTATTCTACTGTTTTGATAAGCAGTCATCTCATTGTCCTCGATGAGAATGCAACAGTCCCATTCAATGCTACCATTATGTGTGAATTGATCGTTTACAAAAAATCTGTCGTCTTGGTTGTCATCCATGTGTTTTAACTCTTTTCGTGTCCGAAAAGAGCCTGGTCCTGAAAAATCTCGTGCTACGAATGTTCGATCGCCCATTCTTGTTGTTGTTTTTGGTCAGTTTATATAGTATAAAAAGATCGAGATTGGCTTGAAATGGCAATCCGTGTCTCTATGTTGGCATCTCGCGAAATGTTGAAGCGTTCTAAAGAGTTATTTTTTTATTGTAAATCTGGCGGTTGTAATGGGTTTGAGTATGTCCTCGAACCTTGTACTGTTAAACCTGACGATTCTGAGACACAGATTCTTGATTCTGGTGTTGCATTGCATACTTGTAACCGTAGCATGTTTTATTTGTTGGGTACAGGTATTGATTGGCAGGAAGATGTGATGGGTTCTCGGTTTATTTTTCATAATCCCAATGCGAAATCAATGTGTGGATGTGGCTCAACATTTTCGACGTAACGCAACCTTACTTTGCAAAGCGATGGACGGTGATTCGGCAGCCATGCAAATGTATAAGATGGGCCTCAACGATAAACGAAAATATTCCCATGCTACAGGCTGTAAGACATATGGCAAGGAATTTGATTAC
>Ga0206125_10001670_pt1 | contig 25282 bp, 49 predicted proteins | sample Helgoland_Spring_4_FD_148598 | JGI IMG/M metagenome (GOLD analysis project Ga0206125, IMG submission 148598) | Pelagic subsurface seawater microbial communities from Kabeltonne, Helgoland, North Sea - Helgoland_Spring_Bloom_20160331_1 | ecosystem: Environmental > Aquatic > Marine > Epipelagic ... | reverse complement strand
TGAATTTCTTATAGAACAAATGGGATTATTACCTGAATTACATAAAGAATTAATGGATGAAGAAGAAGATTCGGGTAAAATTTGGATGCCTACTACAATTAATTTAGAAGATAAGGGAATGGTATTCGCTGATGGTACATCAAAAAATAATTGGAGATGGGCTGGAGTTAAAGCTGTCCCTATTAAGGATGAAGAAAAAGAAAAATATAAAGATAAAAAGTTTAAACCCGATATGTCTACTATACAACATTTTGAAGAACGTGATTTTATGGAAGCTCTTTCTTATATTGGGGTATTACCTAGTTAAATTATGAAAATAAGTTATGCCGTTACTGTTTGTAATGAATTTATAGAAATTCAAAAATTAGTTAACTTCCTTAGAAAAAATAAAAGACAACAAGATGAAGTAGTAATACTTTATGACCAAAAAAATGGAAATGAAGAAATAGCTAGTTGGCTTACTAAACAAAATAAATACCCTAATATTCAGTTTTGGAGAGGATTAGATTTTAATAATCATTTTGCTGACTGGAAAAACCAACTTACAGAATACTGTAATGGGGATTATATATTTCAAATTGATGCTGATGAAATGCCTAATGAATTATTATTAATTAATCTTCCAGTTATATTAGAATGCAACCCTGACAATGAAGTTTATTTAGTACCTAGAGTTAATACCGTAGAAGGATTAACTCAGGAACATATTACAAAATGGAGATGGAATATAAATGATAAAGGTTGGGTCAATTGGCCTGATTATCAATGGAGAGTATGGAAAAATAAACCTGAAATAAAATGGGTTAATAAAGTACATGAAAAATTAGAAGGGTTTAAAACTTATGCTGCTCTACCTCAAGAAGAAGGATTAGCTTTATATCACCCTAAAACAATAAACAAACAAGAAAAACAAAATAAATACTACGATACATTAGCATGAAAAAAACAGCATTACTTCTATTACTATTTACTACTTTAAGCTGGAGTCAAACTTACAAAGAAGAGGGTATTAACATATCCACTAAAGAAGGAATAACTTCTATATACTTTAAAAACGGAAACTCTGATGGGTTTTACTTAGATGGAGTATTTATGGAATCCTATGGGGTATTAAAACTACCAGTAGATCAATTTATACAGTTTATAGAAGACTTATCTAAAATATCTAAAAAATCTGAAGCAAGTTTAGAAAGAGAACTTTATACATTAAATAAATTTGATTTTTCTGAAAACGAAATATTTTTTAATGTTAAAGATAAGATTGGTACTATTACTAGAAAACAGTTGAAAGATTTAATTAAACAAAATAATTTATAATTATGAAAAAAATTTGGTACGCTCCCAATAAATTAGAAGCCTATGGGGAAGAAGAAATAAAAGCTGTTGAACAATGTCTTAGAGATGGATGGTTAGCTGGGTTTGGGCCTCGTTCTATAGAGTTTGAAGAAAAAATTGCTAAAGAATTTGGTAAAAAATATGGAGTATTTGTAAATTCAGGTTCTTCTGCTTGTTTACTAGCAATAGCAGCTTTAGATTTACCTAAAGGAAGCAAAATAATAACACCTGCTTTAACTTTTTCAACAACATTAGCTCCTATTATACAATTAGGATATGAACCTATTTTTATAGATTCTAATTTAACATCTTATGTTCCTGACATTAGTGATATATTAGATGCAATAACACCTGATACTAAAGCAATTATGGTTCCTAATTTAATTGGGAATAAACCAGATTGGGATAAATTAAAAAGGTATTTAATAGAAATTAATAGAGAAGATATTTTTATTATTGAAGATTCAGCAGATACTGTAACTTATACAAAAGAATCAGATGTTTCAACAACAAGTTTTTATGCTTCTCATGTTATTACTGCTGGTGGAATGGGAGGAATGGTAATGTTTAATGATAAAAAACATGTAAAAAAAGCATTACAGTATAGAGATTGGGGCCGTATAGGAGATAACAGTGAAAACATGGATGAAAGATTTGCACATGATGTTGATGGTTTACCATATGATTACAAATTTTTATATGGTGTATTAGGATATAATATGAAATGTAGTGAAATGAGTGCAGCATTTGGTTTAGTACAACTAGAACGTTTTCAAACATTTAAACAAAAACGTAGAGATAATATTGAACGTTATTTAGAAAATCTTAAAGATGTTAAAGAATTAATATTACCTAATGATAGTATTAAACCTAATTGGTTAGCAATACCACTTCAAACGGAACGTAGATTAGAATTATTAAATTTTTTAGAAGATAATAATATTCAAACAAGAGTTACATTTGCGGGCAATGTTACTAGACACCCAGTTTATAGAAAATATTTACAAGATTTTAAAAATGCAGACCTAGTAATGAAAAATGGTTTTTTATTAGGTGCTCATCATGGTATGAATTTAGAAGATGTTGATTATGTTTGTGATAAAATAAAAACTTTTTTTAATAAATGATTAAATATTATTCCAAAGTAAACCCTAAAAAACTGCTACATATGGTAGTAAGAAAAGAAGATCTAAAACCTGGTAGAAAAGATATAGTTCCAGAAGAACATTTTATACAATGTTCTCATCTTAATATGGAAAAAGGTAAAACTTTTAAACCTCATAAACATATATTTAAAAACAGAAGAAGAAATGTTATTGCTCAGGAAAGTTGGATAGTAATTCAAGGTAAAGTTAAATGTATATTTTATGATTTAGATGATACTATATTAGTAGAACCTATATTAGAACAAGGTGATGCCTCTTTTACATTAGAAGGAGGACATAATTATGAAATCCTTGAAAATGATACTCTAGTTTATGAATATAAAACAGGGCCGTATGAAGGTCAGGCTTTAGATAAAACATTTATAGATGAATAATATATTGTTTAGACCTGTTGAAAAAAACGATATAGATGAAGTTTTTTTATTGCTTCAACAAATGACTAAAATTGATTATTCTAATAGAGATAAAGAAAAATGTTGGAATTTATTTTTATCTTGTTCATCTGAATCATTAGTTGGGATATATAAGGATAAAGTTATTGCTTATGGTAGTCTAGTATTAGAATATAAAATTAGAGGGGGGATTTCTGGACATATAGAAGACATTGTTGTAAGTGATAAAGTTAGATACAAAAAAATTGGTACTAAATTAATTGAAGAATTAGTTAATATAGGTAATAAAAAAGGATGCTACAGAATAACTTTATTTTGTAAAAAATCATTAATTAATTTTTATTCTAAAAATGGGTTTAAAGTAAATAATATTGCAATGAAAAAATTTTTAAATAAATAAAATGAATTTTAATACTGTAACTAAATTTGAAAATAAAATATGTAAATTTTTTAATGCTCCTTATGGTATAGCAGTAGATTGTTGTACTCATGGTATTGAATTATGTCTAAGACAACAAGATGTAAAATCAATTACAGTTCCTAAAAGAACATACCTTTCAGTTCCAATGTTAGCTAATAAATTAAATATTGAATTAAAGTGGAAAGACGATAAATGGGATGAGTTTTATTGGATTGAAGATACTAACATTATAGATGCAGCAGTATTATGGAGAGAAAATTCCTATATACCAGGTACTTTTATGTGTATTAGCTTTCAATTCCAAAAACATTTGTCTCTTGGTAGGGGGGGTATTATATTAACGGATAATAAAAAAATAGCTGCTGAACTTAAAAAAATGAGTTATGATGGTAGAATACCAAATATACCTTGGAGAGATCAAGATATAAACGCAATGGGTTATCACTATTATATGCCACCAGAAACAGCACAAAATGGTTTAAATAAATTAGAAAAAGCAATTAACACACCACCTAAAAAATGGTCTATATATGATTGGCCTGACTTAACAAAAATGGATATATTTAAAAATAGTTTATGAAAAAAGCATTTATTACTGGAATTGGAGGGCAAGATGGTTCTTATCTAGCAGAATACCTATTAAAATTAGATTATGAAGTTTATGGTATAGTTAGAAGAAACTCTACCCCAGAACATCAACAGTCACGATTAGATGGTATTAGAAATAACCCAAAATTGCATGTATCTTACGGTGATTTAAACGATACTCCTGGTATTGAACGCCTACTACGAACAATTAATCCTGGTGAGGTATATAACATAGCAGCTCAATCCCATGTTAGGATTAGTTATGAAATTCCTCAATATACAGCACGAACTAATTCTATTGGAGTTTTAAATATGTTAGAAGCAGTACGTAATAATTGTCCTAATGCTAAATTTTACCAAGCATCGTCATCTGAAATGTTTGGGAGTTCCGTAGATGAAGATGGTTTTCAAAGAGAAACTACTAAAATGACACCCGTTTCACCTTATGGTTGTGCTAAAGTATTTGGTTATAATATAGTAAGAAATTATCGAAATGCATATAATTTACATGCTTCAAATGGTATATTGTTTAACCATGAATCACCTCGTAGGGGGTCAAATTTTGTTACTAATAAAGTAGTTAAAGCGGCTGTTAGAATTAAATTAGGACTTCAAAATGAATTAGAATTAGGAAATTTAGATGCTTATAGAGATTGGGGACATTCAAAAGACTATGTTCGTGCTATGCATTTAATTTTACAACAACCACATCCTGGAGATTGGGTTGTAGCAACAGGAGAAACTCGTTCAGTAAGGGATATGTGTGGTTATGTTTTTTCTCAATTAAATTTAGATTATAAAAAATTTGTAGTTCAAAATCAAAAATTCTTACGTCCTGAAGAGTTAAAATATTTAAAAGGAGATTCAACTAAAATTAGAGAATTAGGGTGGAAACCTGAATATACTTTTGAAAGTATGATGGATGAAATGATTAATTATTGGATGGAAATATATAAAAATGACTAATTATATAACTTTAAATAATATGGGGTCATCTGGGGGATTATGCTCTCAACTCCAAATCTTTTCAGGACTTTTATCAGTAGCAAGAGCTAATAATTTAAAAATAGTTTTTTCAAAAGAAAATATTGAGGGAATTTTAACTAAATATCCTCCAACCCAAGAACCTATTCAAACTAAAATTAGAATTTTTGATTTATTAGATTTAGAAAAGGAATATGAAATAAAACCTTTAGAATTTTTTAATAATTTTGAAGATAAATCTATTAATTTTCATACTACTAGATATGATAAAACTTTATTTAATTTAAAATCTGGGGTTAATTACAATTTAATAGGTAGATTTGATTTATATTCTTATTGGTATGATTCTATAGGACAAGAAGTAGAAAAATGGGATTTTCTTCCCAACCTTCAAAATCAATCAACTAAAAGAATGAAAGATATTAAAAAATATTTTAGAAATGATAAACCTACTGTTAGTATTCATATAAGAAGAGGGGATTATTTGTTATCTAACTTTTCTTTTTGTATATTGGATCATGAATATTATACAAAAGCAATAGTAGATCAATTTATGCCCACAGAAGATTATAATTTTGTAGTTTTTTCTAATGATATAGAATTTGCTAAAAACTTACTTGAAGGAGATAATATATATTTTGTCACCCCCGAAGGAGGAGATAAAGTATGTACTGATTCAGAAAAAGAAGATTTAGCCTTAATGAGTTTATGTGATCATCATATTACTTGTAACAGCTCTTATTCATGGTGGGGTGCTTATTTGAGTAAAAATAAAAATAAAAAAATAATATGTCCCACTAATTGGTTAAAACAAGACCATCAATCTTCTTGGATTAATGGTAATTACTATCCACCAAGTTGGATAAATATAGATAATTAATATGAAAAAAGTAGTTTATATAACGGGTTGTTTAGGATTTATTGGATATCATGTTACTCGTTCTTGTTTAAACAAAGGATGGCATGTACGAGGTATTGATAAATGTACTTATGCCGCCAATAAACATTTATTAGACGAATTTTATGGTTATGATAATTTTGTATTTGAAGATAAAGATATTAATGATATTGAGTTTTTATATGAATGTGATTATATTATTAATACTGCAGCAGAAACTCATGTTGGTAATTCAATTGTTAAAAGTAACGATTTTTTAACTTCAAATATAAATGGTGTACATAATATATTAGAATTAATAAAAAATTATAGAGCTGAAAGTTCCCAATTACCAACCTTACTACATTTCTCTACAGATGAAGTTTATGGAGATATAACAGAAGGAGAACATATTGAAACTGATATATTAAAACCATCAAATCCTTATTCAGCAACTAAAGCAGCAGCTGATCAATTAATTATGGCTTGGGGGAGAACATATTCAATCCCTTATGTTATATTAAGACCTACAAACAATTATGGTATTGGTCAATATGTAGAAAAATTAATTCCAAAATCTATAAAATATTTAGGTTTAAATAAACCTATCCCTTTACATAATGGTGGAAAACCAATTAGGAATTGGTTACATGCTAACGATACAGCAGAAGCAGTATTAACCATTATTAATAGTAATGTTAAAAATGAAATATATAATATTTGTGGTGGTTTTGAACAAAGTAATCTAGACACAGTTAAACAAATTATCAAATCATACCATAATATAGACCCAATATCAGAAGAAATAAATACATATTTAGATTTATCTTATTCAAGACAAGGTCAAGATGTAAGATATGCTTTAAACGATGATAAATTAAGAAAATTAGGATGGTACCCTAAAAAAGCATTTGCTGAGGAATTACCTAAAATTGTAAATTCTTTAAAAGAAAATTTTATATGGTAAAAGTAAGTGACATAATAGCTGATTTTTTAAAGGAAAAAGAAATTAAAACTGTTTTTGGTATTATAGGTTCTGCAAATTCCCATATATTTGATTCAATAAATAACTTAGGATACACTAAAATTATTAACACACATCATGAACAAGCAGCAATTATGGCAATGGGAGCTCATTATAGAGCCTCAGGTAAATTATCAGCTTCTATAGTAACTGCGGGGGCGGGAGCCTCAAATGCTATAACTGGTGTGGTTAGTAATTGGGCGGATTCAATTCCTGGGTTTGTAATTTCAGGTAATGAATCTTCATTTCATATTAAAGAACATAAATCTTTAAGAATGTATGGTACCCAAGGATTTAATGTATCAAAAATGGTTAAAGATATTACTAAATATTCTTGTTGTTTAATGGATGAAAATCATATTCAATTAGAGTTAGAAAAATGTTTTGATATTACTATGGAAGATAGAAAAGGTCCAACTTGGTTAGATATACCTTTTGATATTCAATCTAAATTAGTAAAAAAACAATTATGGAGTAAACCACATTCTTTAAATAATAACCAAATTGATTATTCTAAGTTTTTAATTAATGCCCTAAACGAATCTAAGTGCCCCTTAATTTTAGGTGGAAATGGTGTTAGATTATCAAATTCTAAAGATAAATTTAATAAATTTATTAATAAAACAAACATACCTACAACTTTAACTTGGTCAGGAATTGATTTAGTAGAAAGTAATAATCCAAACTTTTTTGGTAGATTTGGTTTATATGGACAAAGAGGAGCTAATTATATAGTTCAAAATTGTGATTTATTAATAGTATTAGGCAGTAGATTAGCTTTACCACAAACTGGATATGATTGGAATGAATTTGTACGTGGGGGTAAAATTATATGTGTTGATATTGATGAATTACAAGCACCTAAAAAATATATTGATTTACATATAAAAGAAAATGTTAGTATTATTTTAGATCAATTGTTAGATAAAATTAACGATATTAAACCAATAGAAAACGAATGGTTAAAATATTGTCAAGATAAAAAAATAAATTATCCTTTAATTAGTAAAGAGCATGAGCATAAAGATAATTATATTAACTCATATCAATTTATAGATAAACTATCTAATCATTTAAAAGATGATCATATTATAGTTACAGACATGGGTACTGCTTTATTAAGTGGCCATCAAGCTATAAAATTAAAGCCTAACCAAAAAATGTTTACTTCATTAGGGTTAGGAGAAATGGGGTATGGTATAGCAGGAGCAGTAGGAGCAGCAACAGCTTGTCCCAATAAAGATGTATTATGTCTTAATTGTGATGGAGGTATTATGATGAACCTTCAAGAATTACATACTGTTATAGAAAATGGGTTAAATGTTAAAGTTATTATATTTAATAATGATGGGTATTTAATGATTAAACACACTCAAAAAATGTTATTTAATAGTAAACATGTTAGTGTAGATAAAAATACAGGTATTGGTTTACCTAATTTTAGTAAACTGTTTCCGGCTTTGGGTTATGAATATTATAAATTAGAAGAATGGAATGATGTTGATAATTCTCTTAATAGTTTTTTAAACCATAAGGGTCCTTCTATATTAGAGGTATTTATGGATCCCCATCAAGGCTTTTTACCTAAAGTAAAAGGTGTACCTAAAGCAGATGGAAGTATCTTAGCACCCCCTATAGAAGAAATGTCACCTCTTGTTTCTATAAATATATTAGAAAAAGAAATGAGGGTAGAAATAAGTAAAAAATCAAATCAAATACAAAGATGATAAAAGCAGGAATAATTGGGACAGGCAATATAGGTACTGATTTATTATTAAAATTAATAAAAACAGACTTTATTACCCCTACAATATTTGCAGGTAGGAGAATGGAGTCTAATGGTATTAAACTAGCTCAAGAATTAAACATAAATGTAACAGATAAAGGCATTCAATATTTTATTGATAACCCTAAATGTTGTGATGTAGTTTATGATTGCACCAGTGCTGAAGATGCAAAAAAACACTCTAAAATATTTGCTAAACAAGAAATTAAAGTAATAGATTTAACACCAGCTAAAGTAGGAGATTTATGTGTCCCTAATATTAATCCCAAAATAATACAAAATAATGGGAATGTTAATATGATTACTTGTGGAGGACAGGCATCAACCCCATTATTAAATATAATATCTAAACATTGTTCTAATCTAGATTATATTGAAGTAGTATCCCAAATTGCTTCTGATAGTGCTGGGATGGCAACGAGAATTAATATTGATAATTAAATTGTAAAGAATGTAAAGTAATATTAAATCTTAACCCAGCTGAACCACAAGTTGATATGCAAACCACTATGTTTGTAAAAGCAAATAATATTAATTTTTCTCCTTTGGTTAAAGACATTTATGAAACTATAAAAAAATTACAAACATATATTCCATATTACGAATTAGTAATGCCTCCTGTAATTAATGATGATATTTTAGTTTTAAGTATTAAAGTAAAAGGATCAGGTGATTATTTACCTGAGTATGCTGGTAACTTAGATATAATAAACTGTGCTGCAATTGAAATAACAAAACATTTAAAAAATGAATAATATTATTATAACAGATTCTTCTCTTAGAGATGGAAATCACAGTGTAAAACATACTATAAGTTTAAATAGTATTAAAAAATATTGTAAATTTGCAAATAAAACAAATATACCTGTTGTTGAAGTAGGTCATGGAAATGGTTTAGGTGCTTCTTCATTGTTAATAGGTAAAGCTACCCATACAGATAAAGAAATAATAGAAACAGCTAAAAAATATTTAACTAACAGCAAATTAGGTGTTCATGTAATACCAGGGATTGCAACAATAAATAAGGATATCCAACCAGCAATTGATATGGGTGTTGATGTAGTAAGAATAGCTACTCATTGTACTGAAGCAACTCTTAGCAAATCACATTTAGAATATTTACAAAATAAAGATGTTACTGCTTTAGGGGTATTAATGATGACGGCATTAACTGATACTAAAACATTAGTTAAAAATGCTAAAATTATGGAACAATATGGTGCTGAAGCTGTTATTATAATGGACTCAACAGGTACATATTTACCTTTAGATGTAGAAGAAAGAATTAAGGCATTAACCGAAAACCTTAATATTGATGTTGGTTTCCATGCTCATAATAATTTAGGGTGTGCCGTATCAAATTCATTAGTAGCTGCTCAAAACGGAGCTAAGTATATAGATGCTTGTATTAGAGGATTTGGGGCTGGTGCTGGAAACGCTCCCTTAGAAGTACTTATACCTGTATTAGAAAAATCTAATTTTAATGTGGGAATAGATTTTAAACAAGTTATAATTGAAGCTGATAAAGTAACAGATTATTTAGTACCTAAAATCCCTACTACTAATCCTGTAAATGTATTAACAGGACTAAATAAATTATTTTCTGGTTTTGAAAGACCAATTATTAAAGCTTCTAAGTTAAATAATATTGAATATTCTTCTCTTATATTTGAATTAGGTAATAGAAAATTAGTAGCAGGACAAGAAGATTTGATATTAGAAGTAGCACAACAACTTAAAAACTAAATGAAAATATTAATTACAGGGAAAAAGGGTTATATAGGTAAAAATTTAGTTAATAAACTAAAAGGTTTATATGATGTTACTAGTATTGGGAGAGAAGATTTTGATTTAAGTAATAGAGAACTTACAAATAAATTTTTTAAAAATAAATATTTTGATGTAGTAATTCATACTGCTATTAGTGGGGGACATAGACTAGAAAAAGAAGATAGTAAAGTATTTTATAATAACATTTCTATGTTTTACAATTTATTATCTAATCAAGATAATTATTCACAATTTATTAATTTAAGTTCAGGAGCTGAATTAGGAAAACCAACTAAACCTTATGGGTTAAGTAAAAATATTATTCACAGAATTATACAAAATGAATCTAAATTTAATAACATTTTATCATTTGGTATATTTAGTGAAAATGAAAGAGATACTAGGTTTATAAAATCTAATATTAAAAAATACAAAAATAAAGAACCACTAATCATACATCAAAATAAGTTAATGGATTTTTTTTATATAGATGATTTTATTTCTTTAATACATTATATAATTCAAAATCCTAAAATTAAAAATATAAATGCTGCTTATTATAATACTTATAGTTTATATGAAATAGCAGAAATTATAAATAACTTGGATTCTCACAAATGTGATATTATATTAGAGAATAAAAGTGAGGGTAAACCTTATATTAGCCCGTATCAAGAAAAAATAAACATTCCTTTAATAGGATTAAAAAAAGGAATTAAAAAAACATACTATGCAACCAATTAGTTTTTGTATTACTGCTGCTAAAAATGAAAAAGATTATGTAATAGGACTATTAGATAGTTTGATAGATAATACTGAATTTGAAAAACATGAAATATTAATATTAATAGATTCTGATAATCAAAACCAATATGAAGAATTTCTAGAATATAGAAAAGATAAACCTAATATTAAAATTTATAAAAATGAAGGTGATAGAATAGGATATCAAAGAAATATTTCTATTTTATTTTCTCATGCTATAAACGATGTAGTTGTATACTTACAGGCTGATATGGTAGCAGGAAATAAATTTGACCATTATTTTCTAGAAGCATTAAATAAAAATAAAAATGCTATAATTACTATAGCAAGAATAGAACCTCCTGTACATCCAGAATCACCAGAAAAAATTACAAAAAGTTTTGGATTAACTCCAGAGGAATTTCAGTATAAAGAATTTATAAAGTTTTCTAAAGAATTACAAAAAGAAAACAGACCTATGATTTGGGGTCATTTTGCTCCTTTTGGAATGTATAAAGAAACTTATTTTAAAACATTAGGAGGATTTGATACTAGGTTTAGATGTTCTAGAGAAGATTCAGATTTTATTATTAGAATAGGAGCAACTAAATTAGATGCTTTAGAAACTTGGAATGCTCATGTTTACCATTATACTTGTGTTTCATCAAGAGGAAAAGATTGGTATAAAAATGATAATGAACAAGTTAAAATAAATAATGAATGGCAAACCTTAGCTGATCAGGAAGAATTAAAAAGATTTATTAGAAAATGGGGATTTTTTGGTCATCATTATTTACCTAAATATAACTCATCATTGATTATTAATATTGATAGTGTACCACGTTTTCCTATACTGGAAGCTATTGAACCTTATTTTGAAAAAATAATAATTAATGACCAAGATGTTTTAGCAGAATTGTACCGAAAAGTCAATTTTAACTATTATTATTACAGTAACCATAGATGGGGGTATGATAATAATAAATGGGGTGAAGTAAAACATCGTTTTAACCAAAGTAATAATTTAAAAGATAGATTTGAGTTGTTAGAAGATTATAATAAAGATAATGATATTATAATTAAAACAGACATGAGTGAATTATCTAAAAATTTTAATGCCCCCATTACTAACCAATTTATTAAACAATCAAACCAAATTTTTAATAATTTGCTAAAAGAAGATAAAAATCCTAGAGGTAGTTATAATATAGGATGCTTTGATATTAAAATAAAAGAATTAGTAGATATAAATCAAAAACACATAGAGGGATCACAATATTTATTTGATACTAGTAAATATTTATTCAAATAAATTAGGCTACCACAGATAAGGGTCGTATATTCACACCAAGTTAGTTAAGGTCAAAGCTGGTAGGGAGTAGTCCAGGTAAAAGATCCCATGAAGTATAAAACACAATCCACTAATCTTAAATGCATGTGGTTTCAATCTACTGCTTAACAACTTAGCCCCGCGGGCTTTCTTTAAAGATTCCCGCGCAAATATTTGGTTACCCGAAGGAGGGTTCGTATATTTACAGGGTAAATAAGAATAATAATTAAAAACAATAAAGGTTATGTCAAATTTAGAAAATCAATTAGATTTATTTCAAGGAGTATTATTAACAACTAAGCAAGAACAACAAATTGCTACTTGGGTTGAAGGTATGGCTAAAAGAGCAGTTGCACTTCAAGATGAGGTTAACACAATAATGTTAATGTTAGATAAAGCAGGTTTTGTTCAAAATGAAGATTATAAATGTAATTTTGAAGTTTTTGAAGTTACTAAAGAACAAGAATTTGGTTATTCTTATAATAATACTCATTTTGATCATGAAGTTACTTATATGAATGCTGTAGGTGGTGTTTCACTTATTATTAACCATATTCATGAAGGTAAAATTAAAAAAATTAATGCTAGTGTAGATAGAGATTGTGATAAATTAATGTGTCCTACTGTTACTGACCAGTATAGATATTATAAGCCAAGTTCATTATTAACTAGACTTAAAGGGTATAATACTAGAAAAGTATCTGAATTATCAAAAGATAAAGCAGAAAAAATAGCAATAGAAAATGTAATAGCTAAATTTAAAAAGCAATATCCTGAAGCTGTTGTTTATTCTAGTACTGGTTATTACAAAAAATCTTATACTTCATTCCCAATAGTAAAAATTAAATTCCCATCAGGTAGTGAAGTTAGTTTTGCTTTAGGTTATAGTGATAATTTAGAAAATGTAAGATTTCATGAAAAATATGATGCTGTAAGTGAAAGTACTGAAGCATTAATGGAAAGATTTAATAACCAACCATCAAAATAAAAATAAAAGTATATATTTATGTTACAGACATTAAAAAAACCAAATACACATATGAAATTAAAAATGATAAAATGTAGATCGTGTGGTGGGAATATGCCCGAATTAAGATTAATTAAATTTGGATATAATTTTTGTGTTACATGTTCGGAAACTAAAAATTTAGTAGGTACAAAACGTGGTATCCCAGTATTAAGAGGTGAAGGTGATCACACATGGACTGAAACTGTTATTATGGATGAAGAAGAATATTTTAAACATACAGAACAAGATGAATTATTAGTAAAAACAATAGGTAATAATAAAAAAACACCAGTAGATGAAGATAGGGACTTGCAAGGTCCGTTTAGAATTATTAATAATACTCTTAATAAAGATTATTAGTTTTGCCTAGACCTAAACCTTTATCTAAAGAACAAATAGTAGCTGCTCAATCAAAAACCAATTCTAATATGAGTGCAGCTAGATATTTGCATGTTTCTTATACACATTATAAGAGATATGCTAAAATGTATAAACTATTTGAATCCCATAAAAACCAATCAGGTAAAGGTATTCCTAAATTTTTAAAAGGAAGTAAAAAGGAACCACCTATGCTTGAAATTATTGAAGGTAGAATTGCAGCCTCTTCATTTAATCCAAATAAACTTAAGTATAAAATGATAGAAGAGGGATATTTATTAGAGGAATGTTCTATGTGTAGTTTTAAAGAGCGTAGAGTATTAGATTATAAAATGCCCCTATTACTTCATTTTAAGGATAAAAATAGTAATAACTATTCTTTAGATAATGTTCAATTACTTTGTTATAACCATTATTTTTTAACTGTTGGAGACATCTTCAATAAACAAGATGAAAAACAAATTGAAACCCAACAAGAACATAGTGGTACCAGTGAAAAAATTGAGTGGGAAGTAGATGATTATCACCTTCAACGTTTAAAAGAACTAGGATTAGGAGATACTGAAGAAGATGATGTTAACCAATATATTAGTAGAATATGATAGATTTAGATAAACATAAATTTTTTGAATATCAATCAAAACAATATGTAGTACCTTTAGAAATAGCTAAAAAAGCAATAGAAGAAATTAAAGGTAAAGACATTAATATAAGTGATTATTTCTGATATGAAAAAAATAAAATTATTAAATAAAAAATATCATAAAATTACTCGTGATTATGATAAACAAAAAAGTAAACATTTAGAAAGGTTAACAGATAAAATGTTAAGCAATGATGAAAAAGCTCAACAGTTAAAATCTAAACCAATTAAAGGAGATTTTTTAAAAAATTTTTAATATGAAAAAAATAGATAATATTGAATTCGTACTGGGCTGTGCTCTTGTTTTATTTATTCTTACACTATCATCTTTTGGATATATAATGCATCAGAACTATGTTATAGCTAACGAAATGGAGATAGCTGAAATAGCTCCTCTTCCTGAACCTATAATAGAAGCTCCAGCTAATATTAAAGTGAATAATTTGGATACTTTCTTATACGATATGGCTAAAAGAGAATCGAGTAACAGGTATGACGTAGTTAATCAGTTTGGGTATATGGGAGCTTATCAATTTGGCTCTAATACTCTAAAGAGCTTGGGTTATGATATATCTAAAGAAGAATTCTTAAGTAACCCAGCTCTTCAAGAAGAAGCTATGATTAAACTTTTAAAAGCTAACAAACATACCTTAAGGAGGCAGATAAAAAAGTACGATGGAAAGTTGGTTAACGGAGTATTAGTTACTGAATCAGGCTTATTAGCAGCAGCTCATTTAGTAGGTGCTGGTACTGTTCGTAAATGGGTAAGAAATGGTAAGAAATATACTGATGGAAATGGTGTAGACTTAACAAGTTACTTAGTTAAATTTAATGGGTATTACTTAAACATATAAATTATATTTATAATTGTATGAATAATTTAACACCAGCAGATGTTTTTAATAACATGAGTGATAAAGATTTTGAGTTAGTAATAAAAGCAAATAGATTAAGAGATTTATGCTTTGCTCTTTCACTAGATTTAGAAATGAAACAAAATAAAACAAAAGACATATATTGGGCTTAATAAAAAATAATGTATAAAAAATTAGGCTCCCCAAAGAATTATTCGTATATTCACGGATAATTAAAAATAAAGGTTATGCCCATAGTAGAATTTTCTAATTTAAATAAACACGGTAATATTCGAACTCGTAGGTTTTTTCAAGAAAAATCCAACCTAAGTATTAATCCAAGTGGATTTGGTCCATTTATAGGATTTAAACTTTTTAAATATGATTATCAAGGCCATACAGTACCAACAATAGCAAAAATTAATAATAAAACTTATTTAATGCCTATATGGCAAGAAGTAATTGAAGGTACTACTTTAAATGATATTAACTGGTTGAAACCTAAAATTAAAACTAAAGAAAAACAAAAAAATATTATTGTAAAATCATCTAGTTCAAGTAGTGATAAAGTTTATACCACTACATTTTATCCTGATAGTGGTAAGTTTTATTGTGATTGCCCTGGTAGATGGAGAGCGTTAGATAGTAAATGTAAACATATAAAAGCATTAGAATTAAAAACAAATAAATAAAAAAGTAAGCTGAAAGAGTGCGAGTAAGTAGGATATCTTTCGTATATTCACGTGTTCGAATGATTCGAGCGATTAATTAATAAAAAATAAAGGTAAATATGAAAAAAGCAATGTTAGTTGAAAGATTAGTTACAAAAATGGGAAAATATGGTCCAAGGTTAAAGGGAAATGCAGCAGCAGTAGTAACAGGGCAATTATTAGAAATTGAATTTTGTGACATACACAAATACATTGAATTAGAAGATGGAGATGGTTATGATGGTGTTGTAATTAAAGATATTAAATTCCAATTAAGAGGCAAAACTATAACTATAAAAGCAGGTGAACTAATAGAAATTAAATCAAAATCATCATTTGCTAATGGTAATATTGTTGCTTATGATAATGATAAAAAAAGAAACAAGTATAATTGGTTAGTAATAATGATATTTAATCATATAGAAACTAGAGTAGCAATTATCCATCATGATGAATTTAATAAAAAAATAATAGATCAAGAGGGTGTTGGGTTAACATTAAATTTAGATCAAACACATCAAAAGAATAGTATCTTTACAGATTTATTTTTAGAAAATGAATATCTTAATTATAATTTAATATCATCATAATGGCAGAAAATAGAGGTAGACCAAGTGAAAAACCAGCAATAGTATTGGATAAATGGACTCAGGAAACTGAAGATCAAGTATGGCACTTTGATAGAAATAAATTTCCATATGGGTGTTACAAGGTAGAAAATAAATATAAAGCAGGTGAAAAACAATCTAAACCTAAAATAGATCAACGTTTATATCATAAAAATATGCCTACAGTAGTAGTATTTAGTACATCAAATCGTTCAAATGCTAAGATTAAAATTAAAATAATCAATAAAAATATTGATTATGTTCTATCAGCTAAAAAAATACCAGGTATACCTGAAATAGCTGAATGGTTGGAAATTGGTACTGGTAAGTCATTTATAGATAAGTATAAACAAAAATATAATCTAGCTTAATCTTTATATATTTATAACAAAATATTTAAATCAAATTTATTATGGATACAATTTTAATTATTATTGGGTTACTAATTTTAGGTGGAGGAGTTGCAATTTACAAGTTTAAAACATCATCTAAAAAACCATCAGCTAAGAAACCAGCTAAAAAAGGAAAAGGAAATATCGTTAAAAAAGATGACCCTTTCTTCGAAAAGAATCCAAACAGAGATCCTTTAGTTAAATTAGCTAAGGAACATTTAGATAAATCAACAAAAAAACCTAGTAAGGTAAAAAAGTCTTATAAAAAGAAAAAGAAATAATATGAGCAAGTATAAATTAATGGATATTTTTGAATCGTTTAAAGATGATTTATCCTCCGAAGAAAAAGAACGCTATGACATGTTAACTTCTGACGACAAAGATAAACTTGAAAGAATCAAGGCGTTAATGGATAAAGAAAAAGTTAATATTGAAAAAGATGCTAAAAAGTCTATGGGGATGTTAAAAGAAATGGATTTAGAAGTATCACAACGTATTGAGGGTTTACTTAATATGGGAATGAAGAATAAATTCTTAGATATGGGGATGGATTTAATTCAAGATGTACTTGAAGAGGATGAATTTGATATTAATGATATTATTTCTCATTTAGCATATGAATTAGGTCAACATTATGATTCATTTGCCAGACAAGGTGATAAATTAGCAGGTATGGAAGAAGGATATGGTAATGAAGATGGAGATAAAGATGATTCTCCAACAGAAGATGAAACTGAAAAAATGAGATTTAAGGAAGATCTGAATATGGATATGGATTATGATGGTATGTTTGCTTATTTAGATTTAATTAGAAGAGATGATAAGGATTATATGGATAAAGAATATATAATGACAGAATTTGGTGTTGATTCAGGAGAAGCAAGACAAGTATTAAATGCTTATCAAAAACAATTAAATATTGAAGAAATGGCTCCAGAAGTTGAAATACTAATTAAAAAAGTTAGAAGTGGATTAAAAGATTCAGATAAAAATTTCCAACCTATGGAAATTGATATGTACATTGATTCATTAAAAAGGGATTTTGAAAGTGGTGGATTTGAATCATATGAAGATATGACAATAGAAGACCATTCAGAAGATTTATTCAATATGATTGCAGATAAATCATTACAAGAACATTTTGGTCGTTTTATGAAAGATTACCAATAGAAATCAAAAACATTTAAAAGTAATCGCGTATCTATTTGGATACGCGATTTTTTTTTCGTATATTTACGTATTGTTATGATTAAGTAGCAACACTAAAAATAAAGGTTATGAAAACATTTAAAGATATTACTTTTAAACAACACAAATTAGGTAAAGGACACATCCAAGGATTATTAATGCTAGATAATGGTATTGAATTATCTGTAGTAGCAGGTAATGGAATGTACAGTACATCTAAAAATGGTGCTAGATCAGCAGTTAATAAGGTAAAAGATGTTGCATCATTTGAGGTTGCTATAATTAATAAAGATGGTGAATTTGTTGGTGATGTTTTAGGATGGCAAGGTAGAGAAGATATTGATAATTTAATTAAAAAACTTTCATAATGGATAAAGAAATTATTTGTAGTAGATTAAATGAAATACTTGATTTATTAAACATGAGACAACCCCATGAAGCTAAAACACAAGTAAAAGGATTATTAAATGAGATTAAACATGGGGTTTATGATAATGAATAAAAGCACATGCGTAAAAATTTGGTTACGTTAAAGAAAGGTCGTATATTCACGGCATAATAATAAAAATAAAGGTTATGACAATTAAAGATTTAAAAGTAAACGAAGTATTTTATATGGAAGGAATTGCTCCTTCTGGTAAAGTAACAGAATCCCCTGCTAAATTAATTAGATATGAAGGTATGAATAAGTATATTATTGAAACTGGAGGTATTACTATGTTGGTTGATGGAGATGATAAGATAAGAAAAGCATCAGTTATTAATGATTTAACAGGTTTATACAGATAATATGAGTAATAAAGATAAAAGATACGTAGTACAAATGGAAATGTATGTTTATGCCGATAATGATTATATGGCAAAAAAACGTGCTAATGATTTAAGGTTATCAATAGATAATAGAAGACATTCTCAGGATGTAGAAGTTAAAGAAATTGGTGAACAACCATTTGCTTCAACATATTACCGTAAATTAGATAATCCAATATTTACACCTAAAGAAAAAAAAGACGAACCATTGCCATTTTAATATGTGCATGTCAGGAATACATTATGAATTTGAAGATGAATTTGAAGAGGATTTAAATGAAGTTGATCCTAAATTAATTTGTAGATACTCAGGACTTTTATCAATTTATGCTTACCAATTTATAGATTAATATGAAAGAATTAGAATTATTAGATAAGGCAATGAATGTAGGTTATAATATGCTATTAGGAAAAGATAAACCATTTGAACCTAGTGATAGTAATGAAATTGAAGATATGATATTCATCCCAGATCCAGAAATTACTGAATTAGAAATGGCAAATGATTTACTTGAGTATTTTGAATCAACTGAAGAATATGAAAAATGTATTGATATTAAATTAATAATAAATAATATAAATACTATAAATAGTTTAATATGATAAAACAAGGAGATTGGGTTACTTATGATGATAGACGTAAAAAATGTTTTGGCATCCATAGTAATGGTAATATATTAATAAAAATGAATCGTACATTAGTACAAATAACACCAGAAAAAATAAATAAGATATGGCAAAAGTAGAAAGACAAATCCTTCATAATTGTTTGGATAAGGCAAAAGAATTTATTAAATTGGGGGAGCGAGATAAAGCTAGAGATTATTGTGATATGGGTATAGCTTATGTTACAGATAAAAAGCTTTATGAAGATATGAAAGGAGAGGATCTAATTGAAGATGTTCGAATTAATTTATGGTTAGAACGTTTTTGGATGTTTTTAGAAAATAAAAACTTATTACTATGAGTAAATGGTTTGGGTTAAAATTGAATGTTAGAATGCCCCATAATGGGTTTGTATTTGGGGCTAGTATTGATTTTTATGATTGGGAAGAAGATACTCCATGGGCTAGTATAGTATTTAGAATATTATTTTTAACTATAATTTATGATTATGGTGAAGGTGATAAAGAGAAAGAAATTTATAATAAACAATATGAAAAATAAAAAAATAAGACAATATAGATCTAATCAAGGAAGATCTCCGAGTAAAGAAAAAGAAATAATGTTTACGTTGCTTTTAGCAGGTAAACTACTTTTAATAACTGCAATTGCAGGTTTATTAATTAATATGTTTATATGGTAAAAGTAGAAAGTTTATTATTAGGTGTATTCTTTTTTATAATAGGACATACTTTAGTATGGTTTCAATTAAATGGTCAATTTAAATGGGATTGGTTTAAAAATAATGAATTTATATTGGCCTGTGCTGGATTAATTATATCATTTTTTTATATTTGGGGAACAAAACATACCGTTGAATCATTTAATGGTTTATTATGGCCTGCTAGATTTGTGGGGTTTGCTATTGGTATAATAATATATGCTATATTTGTTGAAATATTTTTTAAAGAAGGAATAAATATAAAAACATTAATTAGTTTAATTTTAAGTTTTATATTGATATGCATTCAAGTATTATGGAAAATAGAATAATTAAATTATATAACATAGGAATTATAGCAGGAAACTTTGATATTATACATCCAGGGTATGTAGAAATGTTTAATTCAATGAAAAACTTATGTAAAGAAGTTTATGTTTGTTTACAAGGTGATCCTACTATAGAACGTCCTAATAAAATGAAACCTATATTAACATTAAAAGAAAGGAAAAATATACTATCATCATTAAAACAGATAGATAGAATTGAATATTATAATACAGAAGATGAACTTTATAACTTATTAATAGCAATAAGACCTGATGTTAGGTTTTTAGGTGATGACTATAAAGAAAGAACAGACTATACAGGTTATGATTTAGATATTCCTATACATTATTTAAATAGAGATCATGGTTGGTCTTCAACAAAATTTAAAGACGAAATATTTAGACAAGTTTATAAAAAATACAAACATTTAGGGAAAATATGAAAATAGATTTACATGGCTTAACTTATAAACAAGCCGTTTTAAAGGTAGAAAATGAATTAATTATGAATCAAATATATAAAGAAAATATAGTTGAGATAATTACAGGGAAATCATTACTAATGCAAAATACTATTATTAGAGAAGTACTTGACAAATATGAATTTAAATATCATATACCAACTAGCAATACAGGGGTATTAATTGTAGATGAAACTTCATTCTAAATGAGTATGTATTGTAATATATTCCATCATCAGGGGGAAAGTTATGAGATAGTAAGTGAAATAAATGCTAGTGTGTTTGTAGATTCAAATGGGGGTATAAACCAAAAAATATTAGGAATGTATGTCCATAATCTTAAAGCAAATAGAGTAGTACAACAGCACAATAAGTTTTTAATACTAAAAGAAATAGAGGACGCTATAATAGTAGATTAATATGAGCAAGGAAAAAATATATTGTGAATGGTGTGGTAAAAAAACAAATAATGAACGTACCCAAGTAGCAGAAACACCTATATTAGAAGAATTAGAGCAAGAAATTAATTCATACGATAGAGATAAAATATGGGGTATACATTCGGATTGGAGTAATTTAAATTTAAATTCTACATTTGAAGCAAAATTAATGTTATATGATGAGCTACTAAATAGAATTGAATTGAGAACAATATGTAAGAGTTGTATAAAACATGATGAAATGTTATATGAGAAGTATTATGAAAAGGAATACCTTTTTATTGAAAACGATATTGATCCTAAAGACTTAAAATAATAATAAATGGGTAAAAGTAGAGTATATTGGGGGTGTGAAATGCAATCACCTTTATATAGACAAATAGTAAGTGAAAGGCAAGTAAAAAAAGCAGATAAAATAGTTAAACAATATAGAACAAAAAGAGGTAAACAAAGCTCTTTATTACACACCACTAACAATTAATACGTATATACAATATGTTTAGAAGAAAAATAATCGAAGAACCAAGAGAACCGAAACCAAAGAATAATAGAGATAAAATTTGGTATAAAGTTGTAGTAATACCAGTTGAAGACTCTAAAGGCATTGCTAAGGAGCCTTATACCTTTAAAGTGAAAACAGATGATATAGAATGGACTATGAAACAATATCAACGTAATAGGGATCCGTTTAAATGGGAATTAGTCTAGTATGAAGCAAGGTTCTATAAATAATCTTGTAGATAAAATATGGACTTGCTATTGTGGGGCGTGGAATGCTCCTTATAGAGATACATGCGGTGCTTGTAATAAACCGAAACCAACAATAGAATCACAATGAGTAAAGAAAAATTAAATGTATGGGAGATAGGATGTGGAACAATAATAGCGTTATTGGGAATATTATCATTCTATCTATTCATTCAGATAATAACAACGTAAATAATTAAATATAAATAAATATAAATATGGCTAGTAACAAATCGTATCAACAATCAAAACATTTATCAAAAACAAATTATATGGGTATTGGAGACCGTATGACTAAAGCTAGGAAGCCTGGGGGTAAACAGCGTACAAAACAACGTGTTTAAATGCGTGCGGCTCTAGGGATATAGAGTGTATCGATTAATGGTAAATAATAATTAAAAAACGTTGATAAACAATGAATGAACGAGTATTAGTAAATATGCTGTTGCAATTAAATAATGATAAACCTAATGATATGGAATTTGGTAGACTGACTAGGTTGTTGTTAAATAAATACAAAAATAGGGTACCTGAGTAACCAAATGGGGTACTGTTCTACACAATAAGGTACTGTTCTACACAATGGGGTACTGAAGCAACCATCAAGTGTGACCAACCATAACCAAAATATGTTCAATGGGTACTGAAGTACATTAATTGGGTACTGTTCTACATTAGTATGTGATCTAAGGTATGGATGGTATATGAGATAGAGTGAAGTGGGTGTTAACTTATGCATGGTGGAAGCCAACCCATTTCGACTCGAACAATATATACTTGTGAACAATTGCAGATATCACAATGTACACCAATGAACATCTTTATTACATTGAATTATTAACACTAAAACATTAATATAATGGGGGATAACACAATTCATTTAAAATAACCATGAATAAATTTGGCTACGTGAGTGGGGGGTCGTATATTTACCATGTTGTAATAATGAAGTTGCAATACTAAATAAAGGTTATGTTATATTTAAAAGTAGAAAATGGGATATTTGGATTAGAAACAATATTCAGCACGTCCAATGCATTAGAAATGGTTAAACATGAAAAAAATGCAATTGAATTATATGGTAAGGATAATGTGGTAGTATCTACATTTAAACATTCAATCAGATAACATACCAGATACAATAATATATTAAATTTTCACCATGGGAATTTTTACCGTGGTGACATTTCTATACGTGGCACTTACACCCTACTTATTTTATACTGGGTACTACTATATTACTATAATCACCCCGCCATACCGCATACATAATATATATTTAATACCACGCGCGTTGATGTCCATATATGCGTGTATATGTGAAAGAAAGGTGTAGGGGTATTAACAGCTCGAACACGTATCTCCACCCCGGATAGTATATACTTATATTTCTACATTTAGAATAGGATATACATATGTATTATTATCAATAAAATTTATAATATGGCACCAAAATTAAAACCATCAACAAAAGAATACGTTAGAGACGCGAGAGGTAAAATGACTTCACGTTGGGCATGGAAACACTATACAGTAGCATCTATCTCCAGTAAAGAATTAATAGAGTCAATAGAGAAATTACCACGTAAAAAGAACGTTATACTTAAGGAATTAAGTAAAAGGGGAGTAGAAATATAAAAGACCCCCCCTAAGGAGGGCCTTTTTCCCGGTTCGGCACACTTATATAAAAAACAAAAAACGGCAACCTTTTCTTTTAAAAAAACCTAGTGCCTCGGGATTTATATATACTTTTATCTAATGAAATCGGGGTTTTGCCCCAATTGTTTCAAAGTGTTTTTCATCGTGTTTATTTCCGTCGACGTACGCGATATGTTTGTTTCCAATATTTTTTGATTCTGAGTTATTTTCTCATTCATTACGCCCGTCATTTTACTTAGTTCTCCTATCCGGTTATTGGTTTCAGAAACCGAAGAGTATTGGTCCTTTTCCATTTTAGACTTTACATCCTTTACGTATTCAGACAACTCACTAATTTTTTCCTTAACATCTCCGTTTCTTATAGAAGAGATATTCTGGAATGACTGTAAACGCGCCAGCGCATCGTGATAATGTGATTGATTTCTTCTTAATAAAAATACCGCATACGTGATTCCTACCGACAATATACCACAAATATAATATAATAACTCCATAATTTGTTTTTTTACAATATGGTGTTGGTCTTTGAATCCCAAACTCCTTTGTACACCTAAACCCAAAGACCTCTACCACATTTTATTTACACCAATATAATAATAATATTTACGCAATCCAACCGATTTTTATAAATTTCTCGCATAATATCAAGTATATACGGATAGATGTATGTGATTATGTAGAAGAGAAAAGGTCGTTTTGTTCCTTCTTTATATTTATGATAAAATAATTAATGGCATCTTATACGGCACAACAATTAAGTGGAGCAGGAATACCAATAGAAGCAATTTCTGGTCAAACAACATTTACTCTTACTAAACCCTCAAATTTAAGTGGGTCTGCTTACTTTACTATAGAAACTGTTAAAAACTCTAGTGGCAATTATGCTAGTAAACCTACTAATGCTTTAGGAACATATGCTACTTTTACAAATGGTGTTGATATTAATACATTAGTTACATCATCTTATATCTCTTCGGTTGTTATTGATGGTAATAGTACGGGGGGTTCATATAAATTTACTCCTGCATCTAATATTGCAATAAGTTCTTCAATGTTAAGAGCTACAGGTGGGATGACTTTAAACCTTTCCCCATCAATATACTCATTTTTTACAACAGCAGAACTACAAACCGCTGTTGATTTATGGATTTCAGATAATGCAGCTGCTCTTGTTACATACGGAGGAATTAATACTTGGAATACTACGGCCATAACGGATATGAGTAATTTATTTTCTAATAAAACAACATTTAATAGTGATATTTCAAATTGGGATGTTAGTAATGTGACTAATATGAGTAATATGTTTAGGT
>Ga0206125_10001668_pt1 | contig 25299 bp, 23 predicted proteins | sample Helgoland_Spring_4_FD_148598 | JGI IMG/M metagenome (GOLD analysis project Ga0206125, IMG submission 148598) | Pelagic subsurface seawater microbial communities from Kabeltonne, Helgoland, North Sea - Helgoland_Spring_Bloom_20160331_1 | ecosystem: Environmental > Aquatic > Marine > Epipelagic ... | reverse complement strand
AATAGATGCCGTATCGGCTACCGGCCGACAGGCAGGCATCCAGACCGTTGGTAGTCATACCCGTGGCAGAATTGATGATATCGATCCTTCACTCATCAAAGAATATCTTGCAGATGGCAAAGTAGTTATTATTGCTGGATTCCAAGGAACGACCAAGGGTGGCCTCATTCAAACACTTGGGCGTGGCGGCTCAGACCTCAGTGCGATTGCCGTGGCATCATCTTTGGGCGCCAATGTCTGCCAAATCTTAACCGATGTTGACGGCGTCTACACTTGTGACCCGCGCATCGTATCTAATGCACGCAAGCTGCCTGAAATATCCTACGACGAAATGCTCGAAATGGCCTCGTCCGGAACCAAGGTCATGCAGTCGCGCTCTGTCGAATTTGCCAAAAAATATGGTGTTGTTTTTGAAGTCTGTTCTAGCCTCAACGACAACCCTGGAACCATCGTAACCGAAGAACACCCAGCCATGGAAGCAGTAGTTATAAGAGGAGTCTCAATCGAGCGCTCCCAAGCCCGCGTCACTATCACAGACATCCCAGACAGTCCTGGGCACTCTGGGAAAATCCTCGGGTGCCTCGCAGACGCCGAGATCAATGTTGATATGATCGTATCCAATATTGCCAGTGATGGCATGGCACGACACTCATTCACAATGCACACGAACGATCTAGGCCGTGCTCAAGCCGCACTCAAGCCGGTGCTTGGTGAACTCTCTGACAATGCAAAAATCGAGACCGAAGCGGCTTTAGCAAAGCTCAGCACGGTCGGCATTGGTATGCGCTCTCATTCCGGAGTAGCTGCCAAAATGTTCAAAGCATTGGGAGATGCAGGTATCAATATCGGGATGATTTCCACCTCAGAAATCAAAATTTCTGTCACTGTTAGCGAGAGCCAAATCGAAGACGCAGCCCGCGTAGTTCACGAAGCTTTTGATCTGGATAAAAAGCCCTCAGCTTAAACTACAAATCCACTCCCGTTCTTTGCCCAAGCCTCCCCTGATCGGCTCAGTGAACCCCAGTGTCAACAAACAGACTCAAAGTTCGGACAGATCAATGCTCTCTGGCGTCTATGGTCGCTTTCGCGACAACCATGTCCTGAAAGTCATCTTGTTTATGGGCTTGATGCTATCAGCTATGCTAGCGCTCTTTGTTTTGCTGGCATATCAGCTTACCCCTGACACTCTCTTAATCAACCCACAGCATAAGGTCAGCCTGCTACTCAGGGCGACCCATGTGACTTCGATCATCGTCAACCTTACCTGCATTCCTGTTTATTACCTCTGGCTTAATCGCTCTTGTAAAAATGCATGGTTACTCAACCCACCAAAAATGAAGGTGACCCCTGGCAGGGCCGTTGGGAATTATTTCATCCCCATCATCTCTCTCTGGAAGCCATATGCTGACTTGATGCAGATTCGTAATGCTAGCTTTGGCATGCGCGGCGACCTCAGCCAATTAATTTCTGTCTGGTGGCTGTCATGTTTGACCTTGCATGCACTTTATATTGTCCAACTCATTGGCATGCTGGTCAGCAATCCGGAAATCACAGCAATGGGTGATAAACTGAGCACCGTTTCAAGCATTACAAACATCATACTGAATTACCTATCTATCATGGTTATTCTATCGATTACAAACGCACAGAGCAAGAGAGCCGCGGAGTTGCAATACTAATCGATTTTTTGTAGCTCCGTCCTTTACAAGAAGTGCTGAATTGCCAAGCATCAGCTCATGCAGATGATCGCACGTTTTATTGGAGTTCCTTGGGCGATCATTGGGGTCAGTGCACTCTTATTACGGGCTATTATAGGACTCTCCCATCATGCGATAAACGCTATCGACGGCGGCTTGACAACGTGGCAATGGACAGCGCTTACACTTTTTGCCTCATTAATGGTCGTTGCCGAAGGATACCGTGGGTTTCAGAAAAAATTCTCGCCCCGCACCGCAGCACGTATCAAATACCTACGAGATAACCCCACACCTGTGCGCGTTATCCTGGCGCCCTTATTCTCAATGGGGTTTTTTCATGCCAACCGAAAAACCAAGCTTACAGCCTACATTCTTACGATAGGAATCATTTGCCTCGTGGTTGCGGTTACCTTTTTTTGCCCCGACCCATGGCGCGGGATCATCGACTTCGGGGTCGTACTGGGTCTGAGTTGGGGGCTGATCTCATTTTGGATCTTCACGTTACAAGCCCTGACCAATCCGGGCTTCTCTCGGTCAGCCGAAACACCCAGCTCTCAAGAGTCGTCCACTGAGCGATAACCTCTAAGTCTTGAGCTTAGATTCTCAGGCACTGTTTTTTCTGAGTTATCACCGGCACTTCAGTACCGGTAATACTTGCCGATTGGCGGTGAATGGAGAGCAGCATTCCTACGGCTAATAACGTAAACAAAATATTCGTTCCGCCATAACTAATAAACGGCAGCGGCAAACCTGTGTTAGGCAAAACCGCCGTGCATACACCGATATTCACCATTGCTGGCACTACGATGATACAAGTCAAACCAACAGCCAGCAATTTGCCAAACGCATCCTTTGCCTGCAATGCGATGGCCAGACCAAAGACAAGAATCACAACAAAACAAAACACACTTCCCAGCGTAGCCCAGAGGCCTAACTCCTCACCTATCGCAGGAAATATAAAATCAGTGTGAGCCATTGGCAGAGAGCCATGTTTACCCACACCGTTGCCTAATCCCGTCCCTTCGACTCCGCCTTTGATGAACGCATTAATTCCATGAAGTTGCTGATAACCGTCACCTTGCCGATACTCCTCAGATTCAAGTGCAAATAAGGCATTGATCCTCCCCATTCGCTCTGGGTTTTGCAAAATAATCAAGGCTGCACCTCCAACGGCAATGATGAAACTACCAACCAAATAAGGAATCCTTGTGCCTGCCGCAAACATCACAGTTGCTCCAGCAGCAGCTAGCGCTGCAGCTGTGCCCATATCTTTCTCAAAAAAGATAAGCAGCACCGGCACACCCAAAAGAATCGATGGAGAGACAAAGCCTTTGAAGAATTTCCGCCCTTCAGTTTGGTAGTGAGAATACCAAGCCGCGAGTGCCATAATCACGAAAATCTTAGCAAGCTCTGATGGCTGGAACTGGGGCAAGCCAGGAATTTTGATCCAACGTGTAGCACCATTTACCTTATGTCCAATACCTGGAACATAACAGAGTATTAACAGCGTGGTAGAAATGATCAGTGCTGGAATCCATAGAGAACGCAGCTTTCGATAATCTAGATTAGAAATAACTACTGCTCCAATCAACCCAATAGCGATAAACATCGCCTGCTTTTTGACCAGAGAATAACCATCCACATCCTTATTCCAGAAACTCGTGCTAGCGAGCATCACCAGCCCAAGGGTCACCAAAGCAGTAACCGCAAGGCTAATGAATATGGCATTTTTTTGACCCATGAGAAATAAATAAGGAAATGAATAGCTATGATTACAACCAACAAGAACCAGCTACTTACTTGGCTGGTATCTTAATGGTACGCCCTGCGTAGAGCTTGTTCGCATCTTTGATTTGATTAAGCTCAAGTATATCATCACGAGATGCCTTCAATCGACTTGAAATACCCCACAGAGTATCTCCAGGTTGAATGGTGTAAGTTTTACCACTATCGCGGACAGCTGGCTCAATGACCATTGCCTTCGGCGCATTGCTGACATCGTGGGCTGGTTTACTCGCGACACCCGCGTCTGGAGTAGGTGCTGGCTTTACGGCAGAAGCTTTCACTAGCTGAGCCGGCTTCTTTGGTTTAATCTCAACTGCCTTTTGCTCTGCCTGAATCACACCTTGAGGCTTTGATTTCGGCATTGCCTTTGCTTTTGGTTCTGCTGCTGGTTTTTCAGCGACTCTGGCAGGAGCAGGATTTACCGGACGAGCAGATAGCTCAGCAGGAAGATCAAGCACGACCCCCGCACGTATTGGGGCATTACCATTCAGAGCACGTAAAGCCTTTTCCGAGACGTTGTGCTTCTGAGCTATGAGCTGATAGGTGTCACCCATTACAACCATATGGCGACCTGTAGCTACTTGTGGCGCAACTTCCTTATTTGATTGTTTTTTAACTGGTGGTGCGATCGGCGCAACTCGTGCCGCATCGGGTTCCACCAAGGCTGGCTGACCTTCATTGGCACTTACATCGCGGGCGTCACCAAAGAATGCACTGTGAATGTAGATTGCCGCAACAGCTAGCACGTGCAGGATAAGAATAACAAAAAGAGCTCTGCCTACACTGATATTGGGAACATCTGCTCCCATTCCAGCATGTTGATCAGCGGTAGCGGCTGTTGCCGCATGCAATCTTCGCTTGCGCCCCGTCTTGGCATAAAGCACTCGGTAATGAGAGTTTGCAGGCTTGTTTCTTTTTATTTGTATTGGCTTGTTCATAATGACGATTGTATGTTTTTTGTTAGTTAGGAAAATTACTTCATATTGTTAACGAGACGGCGGAAGTATTCGCCGCGTTCCTCATATCCGGAAAACATGTCAAATGATGATGTTCCGGGGGAGAAAAGGATTGTGTCACCATGCTCAGCCATATTACGCGCTTGGCTGAGTGCATCATCGAGATTGGAAGCCATCTCAACAGGTACGGTTTCGGAAATAGGTTGCAGTGTATCATGCAGCTGTTGGGCGATTTCGCCAAATACGACGACCCCTTTAGCAGAGTCCTGCAGACGCGGTAGCAGCTCGGCGTAATCAAGGCCCTTTTGCTTTCCGCCAACCATCAATACTACAGGCCGGCTCTGTGACCGAAGTGCACTATCAAGTGCATGCAAATTAGTCGCTTTTGAATCGTTGATATATTCGACACCGTCCAAGGTGCGCACCAGTTCACATCGATGCAATGGCGGTGCAAACCCTAGCAAGGCCTCATTCACCTCATCAGCTTTCACACCAAAGGCCGAACATGCGGCATAAGCCGCCATGGCATTTTCTGCATTATGAAGACCACGAAGTTGAGTTGCCGACAAGTCGATGACCTTCTCCCCTCTTTCGTATATCCAACCATCTTGGAGAGTGTAATCAGCTTCTGCTTCGGTGGAGAAGGTTACTACATTTGCCTTCAGCTGCCCCACATCCTCACCAGCTCGGACAACAACATGATCATCAGGCCCTAAGTTTTCAAAAACACGAAGCTTTGCGTTCTTGTAGTCTTGCAAAGTTACATAACGATCCATGTGATCCTCAGAGAAATTAAGCCAAATGACAACATTGGGATGGAAATCAACCACTGTCTCTAATTGGAAAGAACTGACCTCAAGGGCTGCGGCAACTGGCGGCTCATCCATCATTGGCAATTCAGAAAACGGCTGGCCATAATTACCACATGGCAGACAGCTGACACCGCAGTGATTGAGGATACGGTCAACAATCTCTGTTGTTGTCGTTTTGCCATTTGTTCCCGTGATTGCAATGATTCGCCCACTATAAAAACGGTAAGCCAACTCTACTTCTCCAATCATCTCGCCAGCATGCTGCTGATAAGATTTTACGAAGTCGCTGTTACCATCAATACCTGGCGAGATGACAAGTAAATCACAGCTGCTAGCATCGCCCGTGGCAGTTGTGGCATTTGGCACCGCTACAACACCAGCGGGTAAATTGCTCATCTTCGGGCTCGCATCATGAACAGCAACATCAGCACCTGCCGACAAGGCAAGGGCAGCAGCAGCTCGGCCACTTGAGCCAGCTCCTAAGGTAATGATGTTTTTGTTTTTTAGGTTCATGTTAAACGATTTTCAGCAAAGCGATTCCAACCAAGCCACTGAATGCAGAAATAATCCAAAAGCGGACAATCACCTGACTCTCATGCCATCCGCGAAGTTCAAAGTGATGGTGTATAGGCGACATCGCAAAAACTCGCTTTCCGGTTAGCTTAAAGCTCGTTACCTGTATGATGACAGACAACGCTTCCATCACAAAAATCCAACCGATAACCACAAGGAGAAGTTCCTGCTTGGCGCAAATAGCAGCGGTTGCAAGCCCCCCCCCAATAGCAAGAGATCCAGTGTCACCCATAAACACTTTTGCGGGATGACAGTTGTGCCAAAGAAAACCGAAGCCGGCACCTACGAGTGCGAGCAGAAAGACAGAAAGCTCAACCACATGCGTGTTGTAGGGAATAAATAAATATTCTTTAGCCATATAGGCGTGCCCTGCTAAGTAGGCAATAACGGCATATGCAAGAGAGACGGTAATCGTGCAACCTGTTGCTAGGCCGTCCAGACCATCGGTAAGATTCACCGCATTCGAACAACCTACGACTATAATTGCAAAAAATGGAATGTATAAATAGCCCATGTCGAATAGGGACTGCTTAGAAAGCGGAAAAGTGATCTCACTCATTCGCATAGATGTATCTACCATCGTGTAGCCCATCCCAAGTTCCTGGGTCTTGAAAAATAAAAAGACGGCTGCAAGACCTCCTATCGCAAATTGCCAGAACAGCTTTACGCGCCCTCTAACCCCATCAGAACTCTTCAGCTTCACCTTGGTATAATCATCAACAAAGCCAAGCAGACCCAAACCAAGCATCACACAGGTAGTAACAGCTACGAATGGGTTGAGTGGGCGACCACACAATAACACAGCAATAAGAACAGTGCCCAAAATTAAAACCCCACCCATGGTTGGAGTTCCTGCTTTACCCCCGTGCAATTCATTAAGCTTATGAACTTCCTCAGCACTTCGTATTGGCTGACCTACCTTCAGGGAGACCAAGCGGCGAATCACCCATGGCCCGAACGCAACACTGGCCAAGAAGGTAAACATGCATGCAAGACCTGCACGCACCGTAACATAGCCCAACAATCTGAGAAAACTCATGGAGTCTGCCCATTGATCGCCAGCTTTAAATGCCTCCAGCCAATATTCGTAAATCCAATATAACATAATACGATCAATAAGTTAGCTGTGCGGAAACGCTTGATTCATCACCTTTTCCATTCCCGCCATACGGCTGCCCTTGAACAGCGCACTGTCCCCCTCTTTGCAAAAATCTTTAATCCACGACGCCGCAGATTCCGCATCATCGAATTGGTGTGCATCACCGCTAACTTCAATGGCTCCCTCATAAATATTTCTCGCTGCTTCACCCACACTGACCACCGTCAACTTCTTCTCAGCCGCGGCCTTACCAACACGACGATGTTCTGCATCTGAATGAGAGCCCAATTCCCCCATTGCGCCCAAGACCACCAAGCGCCGTGCTCCATTGTGGATTGGTAATTCCGCCAGCGTATCAATCGCTGCTATCATTGAATCTGGATTCGCGTTGTAAGTATCATCAATAACAGAAACGCCTCCGGAAACATATTTTTGCAGACGCCCACCTGTTAACTTCGCCTGCTTGAGACCCTCAGCTATATCTGCTGATTTCATACCAAGCGTATGCCCTACTGCCGCTGCTAACAATGCATTGTTAACCATGTGCTTACCACTAACACCAATCTCAACAGCCACCTCATCTTGTTGGTCGATACACAATTTAAAAGCTGATCCCGCCTCCGTAATCTTCAAATCCTCGGCACGAACAACGCCACGACAATTGCCTGCAATCATCACCTTAGCCCGCGTCCTCTCGATCAAATAGTCTACAAAATCACAACTGGCAGGAAGAACCAACGTACCTTGCTCTGGCAAGGCACGCGCGAGAGCACTCTTCTCCTCGGCAATGCCCTCTCGTGTTTTAAGAAATTCGATATGCGCCGTTCCAATATTTGTGATTACACCAATATCCGGCTGCGCAATTTGGCAAAGTGGCGCAATTTCCCCAGCGTGATTCATCCCCATTTCCCAGACGCACACTTGATCATCTTCCTCAGTGGAGAGCACGCTTAGGGGTAAGCCAATGTGGTTGTTAAGGTTACCCTGAGTGGCATTTACCTTCCACTTTTGAGCAATGACCGATGCTGTAAAATCTTTGGTTGAGGTTTTCCCATTTGAGCCTGTTATCCCAACCACCCGAATATTGAGCTGCTGCCGATACCACTTCGCCAGCCTCTGAAGAGCTAGCAAGGAGTCTTGCACTAAAACGACTGGAACATCTAGTTGATCTATATCCGCTGGTAACTCATCAAGAACTAAACACGCAGCGCCTGCCTCCACCGCAGCAAGAGCAAATTTATTACCATCAAAATGATCACCCCGAAGTGCTATATAAAGTGAGCCATTCGCCAATGTTCGGGTATCTGTGGATACGGCATCAACGACAACTTTACCGTGAGCCGTCGCCGAGACAAGCTCACCACCAGTGGCGCTTGCTATCTCATCAACGGTAATCGGCTTCATTTTATATTCTATGCAATCGTTTTCTTAAGATTCATCGCCTTGTAGGCTGCCCTGCGGTCATCAAAATCGATACGCTCATCTTCTATTTCCTGATAAGTCTCATGTCCCTTGCCTGCAACTAACACAATATCACCCTCCTCTGATAGATTCACCGCTGCCTGAATGGCATCCATGCGGTCTTCAATCTTTTGATACCTCTCACCTGAAATGCCTTTTTCGATTTCAGCCATGATAGCCTCTGGTTTTTCAGATCGCGGGTTATCAGAGGTGATGATACAGAAGTCACTCGCTTTCGATGCCGCAGCCCCCATCAGAGCGCGCTTGCCAGAATCCCTGTCCCCACCACAGCCAAACACTGTAATGAGTCGCTTCGGCTTCAACTCCCGCATTGCAGCACAAGCATTCACAAGGGCGTCAGGAGTATGTGCGTAATCAACAAATACGGCTGCGCCATCACGAGATCCGATATTTTCCATTCTACCCGGCACCTGGGGTGCCTCTGCTAGGGCTGTAATCGCATCACGAACTTTCACACCTACGGCGACTGATGCAGCGAGAGCTGCGACACAATTGTAAACATTGAATCTGCCAATATAAGGCGTGCGCACAAGATAGTCCCGATCCTTATATTTAATATCGAACTCACTACCCCTGACAGTCTGTTGCTCGCGACCAATGCGCATATCAGCATGCACACCATAGCCATAAGTCAGCATGTAGAGTCGGCCGTCAAACTCCTCAACTAAACGCTGCCCATGAGGATCATCGAGATTGATCACAGCCGTTGTCTTTTTGCCGCAAGTCTGCTCTTCAAGTAATTTAAAGATACGCCGCTTAGCCGCAAAGTAATCTGCCATGTTACCGTGATAATCTAAGTGATCTTGGCTCAGATTGGTAAATACCGCTGCATCCATCTGTAGACCGTCAGTTCTCTTCTGCTCCAATGCATGCGATGAAATCTCCATAGCTACACCACGGCAATCATTGGCTGACATTCGCGCCAAGACAGACTGTAGCTCGACTGGGCCAGGCGTGGTATGGGTGGCAGTGGTGGTTTCCTCCCCGTCATTAACTTGAACCGTACCAAGTAAGCCCGCACGACGCCAAGCATGCTCCATAATCGCGTGTGTAATGAATGCCGTCGTTGTTTTCCCATTGGTGCCTGTAACACCCACAACTTTCATCTCTGCGGATGGATGTTGATACCACCTGCATGCCAATGCTGCAGCAGCCGCACGAGCATCAGCCACTTGTATCCAGCATACTTGGTCATGATCTTTCGGTGCTGCACTTTCTGAGATAATAGCCGATGCTCCACTCAACAGCGCCTGTGGCACAAATGCATCACCATCTCCCTCATTACCTTTCACTGCTACAAAAACATTACCCGCAATTAGCTCACGGGAGTCTGTGCACAATCCGTTAATTTCCCCATCGAGATCTCCGGAAACGGAAATTACATCGAGAGTATTAGTGACTTGTTCTAAATTCATTTAATTAAAATTCTGACTTTGCTACTGTCTGAGCAGCATCATCTTGATTGGTAGATTTCAAACCCATCAAGTTCGCCACGCGAGTAGCTACCTTAGAAAAAATAGGTGCAGCAACATTACCACCTCCTGGCGTAGCCTTTAGTTTGCCCTCTTCGTCATCTGGCATAGTTGGGTCATCAATCACCACGATACAAACAAACTCAGGCTTATCTGCCGGCATCATGCCAGCAAAGGAAGTGACATAGCGCTTATCCCGATCATTCTCCCCGTCATAATAACCTCCATCAGGGTGAATCTTTCGCGTCGTACCAGTCTTACCCGCAACAATAAAACCCTCTACTTTGGCCCTCCGCGCCGTACCTTTCTCATCAACTACCGTAGCAAGTGCTCTACGCATCTTCTGTGCAGTCTCTTTTTTGATGACCCTGCAAACTCTTTCACTGCCAAAGTCATTCGTGATGGCTCCGTTATCAGCCATCATAGACTTTACCAGCTGCGGCTTCATCAACACACCGTCATTGGCAATAGCTGCATAGGCACACGCAATCTGCAATGGTGTAACGCTCACTCCATAACCATATGAAATACGTGAGAAATCAGTGGGGTTACCGGTATTTGCTACTACTCCAGCACTTTCGCCGGCCATGAGTATATCGGTCTTCTTTCCAAAACCAAACTTGCTAAGATAGCCGAAAAATTGATCGGGACCCAACTCAAGTGCGATCTTGTATGATCCCACATTACTAGATTTGGCTATAATCTGCTGCACTGACAAATCACCAAATGTTTTATAGTCTTTGACTAGTTTTACTGTGCCATTTCGATACGGGGTGCAGTCAAAGATAGTATCTGGCTCAATCAGCCCCTGATCCATAGCCCCAGCAGTAGCAATGATCTTGAAAGTCGAGCCCGGCTCGTAAATCGCCTGAGTGGCATAATCGAAACTATTCTCAGTAATATTTTCACGAGTATTAAGATTGAAGGTCGGCCGACTGGCCATGGCCATCACAGCTCCATTCTTTGGATTCATAAGAACGATAGCGCCTTTCGCAGATGAGAATTTTTCTAAACCAGCGTCTAACTCTTCCTCCAACACCCTCTGCATGCCCATATCGAGAGCAAGCTGAACGTTAAGTCCATGCCGAGGAGGTGTTACCATCCCAGGCTTTGCGATATCGAGTGGCCGATACTTATTTCTATGTGTGACGACACTTCCGTTTCTGCCCGCCAGCGCATCGTTCATTTTATTTTCAATACCAGCGCGCCCTTTGATGCATCTATCCTCTTCAGTCGCATCCTCTCCCACATAACCGACGATAGCAGCAGCCATATTGGGCATCACATACCAACGCTTCTGCCAGTCTTCAAAAACAACAGAAGGTGAGATTGAGTAATTAAGGGCAAGTTCCTTAAGGTTTTGTGCATCATCCTCAGCCAGGTCGGATTTGATCACTACATATTTTTGCCCTTCTTTGTTGAGCTTCATGCTCTGACGCAGCTTCTTTGGGGGCATCCCTAGTGGCCTTGCAAATACATCCACGAAATGTTCAATATGTTGATCAACAAGTTCATCGGCCGACCATTCACTCTTCAATTCGGCTGCGCGTATTTCAACCCTGCGATTGCGTTTGGTTTGATCCCATAAATACCACTCAGCTGAGTCTCTCAGCTCTTTATTAGCCAATGAGAGCGCGGCCAAGCCCGCATTGTGCAATCGCAGCTTGTCGATTGCCATACGTGTGCGAGGTATATTGCGTGCGATAAGTTGGTTATTGCAGTCAACAATACAGCCTCTATTTGCCAACAGCACTTCAGTGTTACTACTGTTAGCTGACTGGATCTGATAATTCTTAGCTTTGACCACATGCAAATAAATGAGCCTTACCGACAAGCAACTCAGTCCAGCTACAAAGAGTAGACAGAGAAAAATACATCGATTGTAGAAAATTGACGGATTCACAGGTAAGGGGTTAATCAAGGTTGGACTCGAGCTAGATCAGAAGTCCTTATGTTTTCATGTGTTTTTCGAGATGGGTAGGGTGAGATTATTTTCACCGAACTTGCGGGCGCTTCAACGAGCATTGATCCAGCGCGCTCTAGATCGTCTCGTATTTGGTAAATATTGAGCTTTTTATCGATCTTTGCCTGCAAGCTGTTGATCGCACTATTATGCTCAGTAATTCGCTTTTCCGTCTTACGTATACCCTTAACCGCCTCGACCTGACTATTCTTGAGCCACGCGTGAACAAAGCCTCCACCCATCAATACTGGAGCCGCGAAACCAAGGAGTACCATCTCTGAGATGGAAAATCTACGATCCTTGTTGCGATATTTATTCATGGTTGGGGGAACTTATCTTTTTTCGACCACTCTCAATTTGGCACTGCGAGACCTTTTATTATCGATAAGCTCAACCTCACCCGCGGTAACTGGCCGACGAGTGAGCAATCGGTATTGAAAATCTGGATTAGGCCGTGGCTCAGGCCACTCTTTACGGTCAATGTGAGATTGAGACGCATGTCTGAAAAACTGCTTTACCATCCGATCCTCCAAGCTGTGAAACGTGATGACGAGCAATCGGCCACCCGGATTGAGTAATTTCGACGCGTTATCTAAAAAAGTGCGCAGCGCTCCGAGCTCGTCATTGACAGCAATGCGAAGTGCTTGAAAAACGCGTGTCGCTGGGTGTATTTTACCAGCAGGCCCCTTAGCTCGCGGCTGAATGGAAGCGATGAAATCAGCTAGATCAGTGGTGGTTACAAATGGCTGATCCTGACGTCGCTCGACGATACGGCGTGCTATTTTACTGCCTGCACGCTCCTCACCATAATCATAAAAAATAGTCCTGAGCTCTTGCTCGGACATATGATTGACTAGGTCAGCTGCCGTTTCACCACGTGATCTATCCATCCGCATATCGAGCGGGCCTTCTTTACCGAAGGAAAATCCACGACTTGCCTCATCAAGCTGCCACGAAGAAACACCGATATCTATCAAGATGCCGTCCACCTTATTAACTCCAATGCCTGCAAGAATCTCTGGCAAGTTGGAAAAATTTCCCCTTAAAGGTGTAAAACCTGAGCTATATGGCTTGAGTCGCTCGGCAGCAAATTCATGAGCCTGCTCGTCCTGATCTACACCAATGACCTGCGCACCAGCTTTTAACATGGCCTCAGTGTGGCCTCCTCCACCAAGCGTAGCATCTACGATTATCTTCCCAGCGGAGGGAAGCATATGCTCGACCACCTCATCCAGCAGTACCGGCTTGTGATAAGGCGTATTCATCGAGTTTTCTGATTCCATGCACTGCTCCCCATATTCTTCTGGAAACGAAGCCGAGCAGTCGGGGTGGGACTCCCTCCAAGTCATCCCAACCCCGACAGCTACAAACTTTGTTTCAGTAAACAACATGAATTCGTAAGGGTAGACTGCATGCTATCATCGACGTGTATTCCAAGAAAACGGGTGACTGCGACAAGATATGCTCGAGAAAAGCGACAACGAATAGGAGACGGTGCAGAGGTGAGGCTCCCTCCAAGTTGCCTCAGCCTCTGCACGCGTGTCTCCATGCTGGGGGAACAGCATTGTTGTCATTTCTGTATCAGCGTATTGCACAGGAAAATTATTATTTGTTCAGCTTAGAAGAAACCAAACTCATCATTGGCATCAGATATGATGCTTGCCTCGTGGGCCTCACGGAGTTTGCGGTGGTTCTCTTCATTTAAAATTTCGATAAAATCGCCTCGCCCAACTAGCACCAGACCCTCGCCGGGAACTAACCCTGGGTGATCAAGTAGTGCCTTGGGAATGCTCAGCTTACCTTGCTCATTAACATGCGCCTTCGTACAACGCTCAAAAATGATACCTATGATGCTACGCTTTTGGGCTGGTGATCGCTCACTATCATTTACCTCCTGCTGCATCTTCTCAAACTCCGCCTCGGTAAGAACACGTAAGGTTGGGAACCCCTCGTTTGATGAAACCATCAGCCTGAGCACTGAGTTGACAACCTCGGGGCGCCAATCACTGGGAATGGACACACGACATTTCGTGTCCATTTTGTAAGGGAAGTATCCCCCCATACTGTGATTTGTAGTGCTCATAAATACACGCAATTGCCCTTGCGGACCCATTAAGTACACTTTAGTGCACCATAGGTCAATATTTAATATCTATATTTTTTCATTAATTCCAGCCTTTCAATATATCATAATAGTTAATTTAACTTAATAAAATCGCCTGTAGAGCTTATTGAATAATATATCTGAATCGCAAATAATCATTATAAGGCTAACTAGCAGCCTTAGTTAAATCAATATTTACTGGGCAGATCGATTGTACAAGCATAGTTACATCATGAACCAATTTACCGCTCATCACAAAGTTAGGCCAAATACAATAGGCTGTGCCACATCCCAGATTCCGCTGAGGGACATCTTGTTATTCACATTCTGCAGCCGTACTCACCTCAACCGGGTCATTTTGTCTCACTCACCTCACTAAAACCAAAGCTAAGATAGCCAATCTGATGTGAATAACTTGGGAATATCCACACCAAGTCTGTGAAGAACCAAGAGCGCAGCCCTCATAGAAAAGTGCTTGCAGCATTGTCATGTCATTATTATTTCATGTTAGGCGCTCGCTCAAAAAACTTCGATATACCCACTCATGATCTGATAGGAATCAATGTTGTATATTTGTTTACCAGAGACTTAGCGGAAAAGAACTCACTAAAGACCTACCTCTGGTGAATTGTCACCATGTTATTCACATTTCTGATTAGACCGAGCTTACCTCAACAAATACGACTCTCTACTAATCGAAATTTCTTATGATAATATCCTCCATTGTGCTGCTTGCAGCAACGGTAACAACCAGCATAACGTTTCATTTTCCTCACTCGATCAAACGCTTCCTGACAAACAGGGCATGTATAACGCCATTGTCGCGCCATCTCCCTTGATGGAAGTGGCAGGTGATGAGTAGCTCGCTCATTGGGAATACCCAGGTCACAACATGCTTGGCGCCACTCCATTCCATGCGCCTTGATTCTTTTGCGCCCGGCTCTAGCATAAGCTAATAAATGAGCCAACTCATGTAGCATGGTATTACGAACCTCTTCTGCTGAAAAATCGATCAGCTTCGGATTGAGTTCGATTCTGCCATCAGGCCAGAAAGCACGCCCGGCCGTACTCCGCATACGCGCATTCCATGCAACCACGATGATACCTGCTAGCTTTTCGTATCCCCACTTCTGAATTAGCAAACTACATTGCCTCGTCAGATCATTATCCACCCCGCTTTTCGTGCGAGCCTCTGGCTGAGCACTAGCATCTTCTCTCGCCAATGACTCTTGAGACGAAGGAAAGCAAAACTCCATTTGTCTTCCCTGTTGCATGCTTCAATTCACTACCAGAGGGCATGCAGCTACCCAAGAAAATTGCTCATCATGCTGCCAAGAAAATTGGTATCGGAATCAAGAGCGCTACATCTGCAAGGACCCTAAGCGAATTGATTGAATAATGATCACGGTAGTGATTGATCACCTGTAGTACTGCGGCAGCAACCATCACAGCATAGAAATATGGTTTGGTATATTGATCTGCAAACATAACAGCAAAAATCAATGCCCCACCCGCCAGAACGATCAAACCTAGCGTCAAATTCTGCTCATGTGAGCTGGCGACCTCATCATCTTCTGCCACGCTCGCTCGCTCCCATAGATCAATTGCTGTGATATTGAGCATGCACAAAAGTCCGAAAACCCATATTTCACGGCTCTCATAAAAGATCACAATAAGAGTGCTGATCACCATCTTCAAAAAATTCCACCCAGCATCCAGCCAGCCCGTGTGATTAAAGGCATAAACAATATCATTCAAATCTGTGACCAATAAAGACGCATTGGCCGCGTAAACAGGGATACCAACACCCATCGCAAAAATCATTCCGGCTAAAAGATTCTTAAAATACGGTATTTGTTTACCCTGAACTGAAGCCAACAAAAAATACAAACTACACAACACCGCCGCCACTATACCGGCAGACAACGTAGACCGAGACAATACAAACAATGCTTGGTAAGCGCAGATCGCAGCGATCACAGCCACCCCTATTAGCAATGGCCAACGCCAACGCCAATGAAAGATATGGCGAGGTGACGACTGGCGCCGCTCAGGTCGAAGCCAACTATCAATCAAGCGGTCCAGCACATAGACACACCATATAGCAGCAGGCAGCACGAACCATACGGCTGATTGAATATAATCCACCCGCAAAGCGCGCACCAACATCCACATCCAAACTACACCAACAAGCGGAGCATCTAGACTCAACAAATTGGGTAACAGCCATAGAGGATTACGGCGCTCACTCACAACTCTGCATCTTATGGTAAGATTAAACTCCTTTTGTCGGATGGGAGTGTATCACTACCAGCGGACTAAAGCCCTAGCCAAGGCACTAGATCAGTGATCGCGTCCCTCATGCGAGGAATAATCTGAATGATCTGATTTTTTTTCTGACTTAGGAAAAAGATTTTTCGTTCCGTCTTTAGCACCCTCCGAGCTGTCTTCCCAGCTATGACGCTCACAGGAAACAAAAGAGAATACACCGGCAGTGACAAGTAGACTGAAAATGATATGCTTCATGACAGAAAGGTGAATACCGCATCCGACAAGGAAAGCAAGACGTCATTATGAGCTAATTTTCTCTCTTGTGCCTTGCATCTACTCGATGTCTAGAACACTCTTCAAGGCAACGACAATTTGAACACTTAATATATCATGTTTATTCCTTCCATCCCACCGCTATTAGCCGAAACCTCCTCAGCATTTACCGTTATCCTGCTGGCCGCAGCCGTCATCGTCTGCTTGATATTCTTCACTATTCTGATCAAATTCTTTGGAATATGGTTGCAGGCGCGCACTGCAGGAGCCCCCGTCAGCCTCCTCAATCTCGTCTTCATGCGCTTTCGTAAAGTGCCCCCATCCCTCATCGTTAACAGCCGTATTACCGCGGTCAAAGCGGGCTTGCCTTTCACCACCGATCTCTTGGAAGCTCACTACCTTTCCGGTGGAGACATTACCCACGTCGTTCTTGCCATGATCGCCGCTGACAAAGCCGGCATCTCGCTGTCATATGACCGCGCATGCGCAATTGACCTCGCAACCAAAGATACTGGCAAAACAGTACTCGAAGCAGTCAGAACATCAATTAACCCGAAAGTTATCGATTGCCCTAATCCTGCAACAGGGGTCACAAAAATCACCGCGGTAGCCAAAGATGGCATCGCGGTTAATGCACGCGCGAGGGTCACCGTCCGCACCAATCTTGAGCGCTTTGTGGGTGGTGCCACAGAGGAAACCATTATCGCCCGAGTCGGTGAGGGCATCGTTACCTCGGTGGGCTCTGCGTCATCCTACAAGGACGTACTTGAAAACCCCGACCGGATCTCACAGCTTGTTTTGCAAAAAGGAGTGGATGCCTCAACCGCCTTTGAGATCCTCTCCATTGATATCGCCGATGTAGATGTCGCAGACAACATCGGAGCTCGCCTGCAGGCGGAGCAAGCCGAGGCTGATAAACAAGTTGCTCAGGCCAAGGCTGAGATGCGCCGTGCTGCTGCTGTCGCCGTAGAGCAGGAAATGAGTGCCAAAACCCAAGAGATGCGTGCTAAAGTCGTTGAAGCCGAATCCGAAATCCCTCTTGCCATGGCGGAGGCTTTCCGAAGTGGCAACCTTGGAATCATGGACTTTGTGAAATACCAGAATGTAACTGCGGACACTAAAATGCGCGATTCGATTGCTGGCGGTGACCAAGAAGCACACGAGTAATCATTCAATGCCATTGCCCTTGGGCTGACATTATTCAGGCCCAAGGGATCGCCCCCACTCCCTTCAAAACTCACTCATTATGCCAGAAATCGACGGCCGCGTAATCCTACTGATTGTCTTTGTCGTAATCAGCGCGATCAAATGGCTCATGGAGAAAATCCAGCCTAGCGATCCATCAGGATCAGACGAAGAGTCAACCGAGAATGTGGAAAACCTGTATGATCAATACAGAGAGGAAATTCGCCAGCGGCAAACCAAACTTCAGAAAAAGCCCCCCATCGAAACACCTCCTCCACTGCCTTCTCCCCCTGCACAAGACCATCAATACGCGCAAAGCCAAGCTAACTATCAGCAACAGGCACCAGCCCAGACCAGACCCGCCTTCACAAAGAAACCATCAACTTACGCGCAACCAACGCCAAGTTACACCCCCAAGAAGACGGTAGTTTCAGCTGAGCAAAGAGCCGCCGCCTCACGATTTGCTGAGCTCTCCGGCACTAGGCGTGAACCAAGTGCCCAAACATATGTTCGCACCTTGTTGTCCAATCCAGAGTCTACCCGCCAGGCTATCATTCTATCAGAAATCCTCGGCAAGCCTAAGTCTCTTCAAGGTGGCTAACCTCAACTGAGTAAAATATCTATCCCCCCGACAGTCGATTCTCGACAGCATAGATTTTTCTGAACAAGATATTTCTCATGTTACGCCTCATGGATCGCTACATCGGCAAGCAAATTGCTGCCGCAACGATCTTTGGTGTGGTTGTTTTAAGCGTCCTCTTGGTGATGGGTAACCTATTCAAGGAACTTCGCCCTCTACTTGTCGAAGAACATGCCTCACCTGCTCTTGTTGCACGCTTCATTTTTAGCGTCTTACCCTTCTCACTTATCTACACGATACCATGGGGTTTTCTAGTTGCAGTGCTTCTCGTTTTCGGCCGCCTCTCCGCTGAGAATGAACTGGTCAGTATGCGCATGGCAGGATTGAGCTTACTCCGCGTTGCCATGCCAGTCTACACCATCGCGGCAGCGCTCTGCTGCTTCTGCTTATGGCTCAATATAAGCATGGCGCCCAAAGCGAAGGATGAGATGAAATTTGTTCTCTACGAGGCTGTCAAAGCGAACCCCAATGCAATGCTTGATCCGGGCGTAGTCCAAACCAGATTTCAGGATCAAAAAATCTTTGTCGAAGGGCGCCAGAATAATGTTTTGCAAGGCATGCATCTATACGCACTCGACCCGGACGACGAAACCGCCTTTCCGCAAGCCAGTGTCTATGCTCGTGAGGCAAAAATTAAAATTATCGAAGAATCTAAACAAATCCGTCTGCACCTTACCGATGCATACATGGAAGTTCGCAGTCCTGACGGCAAACGTGAATTGGCGTTTATCGGCGAGCAAGAGCCACTCCTTTTTGATTTCGCCGCTGATCGCAAGAAAAAGCAAAAAGCGAGCATGATGACCAATCAACAAATACGTGAAACACTGGCCCAAAACCCTGAAATGCAGGAAAGCAAGCGTTATGGCTTCCAAAATGAGATCCATCGCCGCTACGCATTCTCGATGGCATGCCTGGCATTGTCGATGGTTGCCGTGCCTCTCGGTATCCAAGCACGTCGTAAGGAGACCTCCACGGGACTCGCCATCAGCATACTCGTCGGCCTATGCTACTTTCTCTTTTTCATGATTGCTGATTCGTTTGAGAACAAACCAGGCAACACAGCCATGCTAATGTACTGGCTTCCCAATGTTGCCTGCCTCGCTCTTGGGATCATGCTCTTCTTCAAAGCCCGTAGAAAATAACGATTCATGATCCGCCAACTCAAAGCGATACTACGCAAGGTCAAACGAGAAATTCTCAGAATCGCTTACGGCAATGGCCTTGACTGGTTTCCGATACGTAACACCCTTACCACATACAACGGCGACAAATTCAGTCACGATATCAAAGCCTCTATCAACGTTGCCCTCCTCGCCCTACCTCAAGGCATGGCCTACGCAGCGATTGCCGACCTACCTATTTACTATGGTGTTGTCTGCTCTGGCCTAGCCGCTATAGTAGCACCTTTATTCTCGAGCTCGCGGCACACTATTCTCGGGCCTACCAATGCCACCTCTTTCATGGTGTTCAGTTTCTTTGCCGTGTCGGCAGGAACATTGGACAAATCACCTGAAGCATACATGCCGCTGCTCGTGATCATGGTCGGCATCATGTCCGTTCTCGGGGCCCTCTTTAAAGTCGCAGACCTATTACAATACGTCAGCCGAAGCGTCTTAGTTGGCTACATCACCGGGGCCGCACTTCTCATACTTACCAATCAACTCAAGCACGTGCTGGGAATCGCCGAGGCGATGAATGAAGGCTTCGCAGCTAACACCTTCTTCAGTATTGCTGAAAAAATGGCAGGGCTATCACATAGCTATCAACTTCAGCCCATCATCCTTGGTAGCGGCACCCTACTACTCTACATTTTACTGCAGAAAAAAATACCCACTCTTCCTAACTTCGCTATCAGCCTAACCATCTCCGCAATTACCGGCTGGATACTGCGAACGTGGGTACCTGGATTTGAATCCATACAAACCTTCAGCGCCTTTCAGCTAGACGCGCTATCCCCCGCACTACCTGACTTCAATTGGAATGACATATCAGCCTTGATGGGCGTCGCTTTTGCGATTGCATTCCTTGCTTCGCTTGAAAACACGGTCATGTCGAAATCTCTGGCAAGCCGCTCCGGCAGCCAGACCGATGTCAACCAAGACATGCTATCAGTCGGCATGGCTAACATTGCCACCTCACTCGTCGCAGCAATGCCCGCATCTGGCTCTCTTACTCGATCTGCGCTCAACTACGAGTCACACTCAAAATCGCGTTTTTCGTCCATCTTCTGTGGCATACTCTGCCTGCTAGGCTTCTACCTCTTGGTAAAGCTCCCCATCGTTGAGAATATTCCTAAAGCATCCTTAGCAGCACTCGTCATTGGCATTGCCATCTCGCTCTTCAATTGGAACAATATTCGCATCTGCCTGCGTTCTACCCCCGATGATGCTCTCGTCATCGTGACCACCTTCGCCGCCACCCTCCTGACACGCCTCGATTACGCAATTTTCATCGGTGTTGGTCTTTCCATCACGCTCTTTCTTCGCAAAGCATCCAAGCCTCACCTGATCGAATACGAGATGAGCGACGATGGCGATTTGCGCGAAATGAGCAAAAAAAGTAAACGACAGATCCCCTCCATTTCCATTGTCCACGTCGAGGGCGACCTATTCTTTGGAGCCGCTGACCTATTCCGCACACAAGTTCAGCGCACCATTGCCAACGACAACCTGAAAGTGATTATCTTGAGGCTTAAAAACGCCCGCCATCTCGATGCTACCAGCGTATTGGCACTCGACGACCTGATTAAAGACACGCGCAGAAAAGGTGTCCATGTACTAGTCTCAGGGGCAACCCGTGAAGTTTATGAAGTGCTCAAAAAGTCTGGCGTATTAGAAACGCTCCAAGATGGGTGTGACCGCAGTCAAGGCGAGACCAATCTCTTTATGTATTTCAGAGAAAACCCCAACATCTCAACCAGAGATGCCTTGATACGCGCTCAAGAATTACTGGGCACCAAAGAAGCAGACATCAAAATCTTCTTCGATAAAAACCAAGACAAGTAAGTCGGCAACGCGTCGCTCCAACCGCCTGATTTTCACTGCGCCATTCTCGCACTTACTTGCCAATACAAAAACTGCTGAATATCTCACCAAGCAGCTCCTCGGTGTCGATTCTACCAGCAATCTCGCCGATCGCCTCCATGGCGTCACGAAGCTCGATAGAGACAAACTCTGCTCCCATTCCCTGCTGCAGGGTTACCCGAGCCGACTCTATAGCCGCTTGGGCACGCTTTAGACATGCTTGGTGGCGTGCATTAATCGCCACAGCATGTCCACCCCATTCACCTGCTCCCATCGAGAGCTCCTTGGCAATAACATCAGCCAACTGATCAAGGCCTTCACCACTCAAACATGAAACCCTGACTCCTTTTTCTTCTTTCCAATCAGCATGCTCTGAAACATCTGATTTATTGATCACTAGAATATGATGCTTACCCCCGAGTGCATTATCATCCAAATGGCGACTAATGGGCTCAGAACCATCCACCACCTCAAGAATAAGATCTGCCGTCCTCAACTGAGCGCGAGTTCTCTCAACGCCCTGAGCCTCGACAACATCTTCCGAATCACGCATGCCTGCGGTATCGATTAGGCGTATTGGTATGCCCTGCAAGTTGACTACCTCCTCCACGGTATCCCGGGTTGTACCTTCGATATCACTGACGATCGCACGTTCGTAGCCGAGTAGCTTATTGAGCAAGCTCGACTTGCCAGCATTGGGCGAGCCAAAGATCACCGTCCTCACCCCCTCACGTAAAATACGGCCCTGCTCAGCAGTTTGTAATAACTTAGAAATACCCTTATCAACATCAGATAAACGACCAAACAAAGCTGCACCTGTATCGGTATCGATATCCTCCTCGGGGAAATCTATATAAGCCTCAACGTGAGCAGCAATACTGAGAACCTGCTCACGAATAGCCTCTGAATCATCCCCCAACCTGCCTTGCAGCTGCTCATGCGCAGCACGCATCGCAAGGTCCGTTTGCGCGGAAATCAAATCCATCACCGCCTCGGCTTGAGTCAAATCCATCTTACCATTCAAAAATGCCCGCTGACTAAATTCACCTGCTCCGGCAGGTTCCACACCCAAGTCAAACAACCTCTGCAGAATTGACCGCACTACCAGCACGCCGCCGTGACATGCGATCTCAGCAGTATCCTCGCCTGTGTAACTCCTCGGACCGTGGAAACAAGTCACCAACACCTCATCAATCGTCTCACCGTCAGCATCAACTATCCTCGTCAGCTTGGCATATCGCTCAGCAAATTGAGACGCATCTTGGCCTCGGCTCAGGCAATTACTGAGATGCCGAAAAGCATCCGGACCACTGACCCGAATCATCCCTACCGCTCCCATTCCGGGCGGAGACGCAATCGCTGCAACCGTTGTATCCAAAGCCATTATTCAACACTTTGCTGGTCATCCTCGGTCGACTCAGGAGCCTGGCTCAGGTTATCTTCAATTGCCCCACCTACCCCGATAAACTCCCAACATATGAAACGCTCGATTTGAAGGCGCGCGGGCTTGTCCTTACTCCAGCCAAGCTCGATGGTCGCATTTCGTGTTTCATAATCACGATTCATGCCCCTCCAATTGATATCTGCCAAAGCCTTTCCAACCTCAGAATCAGCTTTCACTGAGACAGTCACATGCTCTTCTGGGTAGGCAAAATCCTCAATTCGATAGCTGCGATATTGTTGATTGTCTCTTAGCTCGTGATCAATCGACTCAGCGATTGCCACACGAAATATTTTTTTATTCCCCTGCTTAGGATAATCGACAAATGAGCGGAAGGTACGAAACTTACCCTGCATAAAAATAGACGCATCAAGCTTGAGACCTTGCTCCGATCCTTTAAAAAAAGCCACGATGGAAATGGGTGATGATACATTACTTTTATCAACCGCATAGGCCATATCTATTAGTGTCGCCCCCTTAACCTGCATGATCTTGTCGAGCGTGCCAATGGGAGCAAAGTAATCACCCAACTCAACCTGCCCTGGCTGACGATATTGCATCCTGAAAATACCGCGTTCATGATCCTGCTTAGCACCTGATCGATGCACAAAGAATTCAACTGGGGTATCTTGATCGTTAGTGCCCGGCGGATAGAACTCACGAAGATAGGCCAGCACTCCATCATTTGGAATCACATACTTCATGCGCTCCTCGACTGTCTTTGCAGACATGAATCCAAGTAGCGTTTGGCTCGCTTCTTTCTTCCATCCTTCTGTCAACCATCTTTGCCGAAGGTCCTCAGCTGATAGTGCTCCTTTAGTCTCAATCGTTACTCCAGCCTCAACTTCAGGGCGGTCATCTTGGTAAACAAGCCATATCGATAGGCCAACGATGACCGAGAGCAAAACTATCAAAACAATCCATACTAATTTAGCCTCATTACTCGACTTTGTCGTGCTCTCATTTGGATCAGAATCAGTGTTAGCCAGATCAGCGGTCTTCTTGATAGCGACTCCCTCTCCTCCTAGGGCAACAGGCTTTTTGGCGACAGGCTGTGGCCCAGACTCAAGCTCAGACTTTGCTGCCTTCACCTCTTTACCGGTCTCAGATGATGCAAGCTTATCAAGCGTATCGGCCGTTTCAGGTTCAGCCCGAACCACCTTTGACTTCGCAAAATCAGGAGAAGTAACCTCTTTACCGCAATAAGGACAAGGTGCGGTGGTAGCCGGCAGGCCGGCAGGTACGTGTATGCTCTTTTGGCAGTACTTGCAGGAAAACGATTCCTTGGATGGCTTGATTGAGTCACTCATGAGCAGGCTACGAATAGAGAGATTTCATCATAATCATGCCACCTGCACTGTCAATCATGCATAGCCACCTGTCAGCATGAGCACCCACCCGCTACGACTTATCCGCGCAGAGCCAGCACCTCATCGAGCACCTCGATACAGCGCTCATTCTCAGGCATCGTGCCGATCGAAATACGCACCCACTCCGGCAGCTTGTAGCCACTCATCGCACGCACAATCACACCCTTGCGCAGCATCTTGGCAAACAGATCATCACCATCGCCCACCTTCACCAGCACAAAGTTCGCCGCACTCGGGACATACTCAAGCCCTCGCGCCGCAAACGCCTGCTCGTAATAAGCTAAACCCTCGCGATTTGTTTGCATTGTTTTCGCCACGTGCTCGCTGTCATTCATAGCAGCAAGAGCCGCAGCTTGCGCCATCGAGTTAGCGTTAAACGGCTGACGTGCCTTTTGTAAAATTGCCGCCACCTGCGGTGAGGCCAAGCCGTAACCAATACGCAAGCCAGCCAAACCATAGGCCTTAGAGAACGTGCGCAGCACACAGACATTGCGCCCTTCACGGACATACTTCACCGTATCGGGAGCATCATCTAGAAATTCATAATACGCCTCATCAAGCACGGCCACCACATGATCTGGCAGACGATCCATGAAACGATCCAACGCCTCTTGGTTCACCATCGTGCCCGTAGGATTATTCGGGTTGGCAATGAAGACCAAACGTGTGTCCTCAGTAATAGCATCCGCCATGCCCTCAAGATCGTGAATGAAATCAGGATCCGCCACCTCAACATACTTGGCCCCAAACAACGTCGCCATCAGCTTATAAACCACAAAGGCGTGCTCCGCAGCGATCAGCTCCGCCTTGGGATTGAGAAAACAATGGCACAGCAGCTCAATGATCTCGTTTGATCCATTGCCCAGCACAACATTCTCCAAGCCCAAGCCATGATGATCCGCCAAGGCTTGCCTCAGCTTGTAGCCGCCGCCATCAGGATAGATGTGCACCCCTGCTGCCTCGCTCTTCATCGCCTCGATCGCCGCTGGCGCTGGCCCTAGCGGGTTCTCGTTGGATGCCAGCTTAACAATCGTCTCAGGATCCAGACCCAGCTCACGGGCGGTTTCTTCGATAGGTTTCCCCGGCTCATAGGCCACAAGGTCACAGACAAACTGATTGGCAAACTGCTGAATCGACATGCGGAGAAACTAAG